>Ga0307408_100000202_pt1 | contig 64139 bp, 56 predicted proteins | sample 322Cmetagenome_FD_202116 | JGI IMG/M metagenome (GOLD analysis project Ga0307408, IMG submission 202116) | Maize rhizosphere microbial communities from greenhouse at UC Davis, California, United States - 322HYB-C-3 | ecosystem: Host-associated > Plants > Roots > Rhizosphere > Soil | place... | reverse complement strand
CCGCCGACATCGGCACGACCGGTCTGAGCGGATCGGCGAGCCACGCCGCCGGGGCCTACACGGTGAGCGGCGCGGGCGCCTTCGGCGGCACCACCGACGGCTTCCGCTACCTTTACCAGCCGCTGAGCGCGGATGGCTCGATCATCGCGCGGATCAGCACGCTGGCGGACACCGGTTCGAGCGCGCGGGTCGGCATCATGATCCGCGACACGCTCAACAACAACTCGCGGATGGCGGCCCTCAGCGTGACCGGCTCGGGCGCCTACAAGTGGATGCGCCGCACGACCACCGGCGGCAACGTCAGCAACACCAACAGCAGCTCGGGTACCGCGCCCAACCTCTGGGTGCGCCTGGTGCGGGTGGGCAACACCGTCACGGCGGCCAAGAGCACCAACGGCACGAGCTGGACGACGATCGGCAGCGCGACGGTGACGATGGCGAGCAGTTGCTACATCGGCCTCGCGGTGTCCAGCGGCAGTACCACCACGCTCAACACCTCGGTCTTCGACAACGTCACGGCGACTCCCTGATCGCCCGCACGAGACCTGGAATACAAAGGCGCGGTGACCAACTCACCGCGCCTTTTTTATCGGGAACCGGACCGTGACCTCGTCCCATCCCGAGTGAAAGACCATTGCCTCCCCTCCCGTTACGGCCTATTTCCTTCGACCTAACGCCCTTTTCTTTCCTCTCATGCGAGCCACAGCCTTCATTTTATTCCACTCGGTCCTCGCCTTCGGCTTCCTCACCGGCATCGCCCGGTCGGCTCCGGCTCCGCGTGAACGCATTCTTTTCAACGACGATTGGCGTTTCACGAAAGGCGATCCGGCCAATGCGGGCGACACGCTGAGCTACGCGAAATTGAAGGACGTTTTGCTCGCCTCGTCCGAAACCTTCACCTCCGACGCGCCCCCATTGCCCGCCCCGCCGGAAATCGGTCGCGAGGTCGCCTACACCGCCCCGGGTTTCGACGACAAGGAATGGCGAAAACTCAGCCTGCCGCACGATTGGGGCATCGAAGGCCCCTTCGACCTCTATCTGCCGGGCGAAACCGCCAAGCTGCCATGGTTCGGCGTCGCCTGGTACCGCAAACATTTCACGGTTCCAACGACGGATACGGGGCGCCGCGTTTACTTGGACATCGATGGCGCGATGTCCTACGCGACCGTCTGGTGCAATGGCCGTTTCGTCGGCGGCTGGCCTTACGGCTACACTTCCTTCCGCCTTGATCTGACGCCGCATTTGAAAATCGGCGGCGAAAACGTGCTGGCCGTTCGCCTCGACAATCCGAACGAATCTTCCCGCTGGTATCCCGGCGCGGGACTTTACCGGAACGTCTGGCTGACCAAAACCTCTCCCATCCATGTCGCCCAATGGGGAGCGTTCGTGACCACCCTCAAGGTCGACGCTTCGTCCGCCACGGTGAAAGTGGATGTTAAATTGGACAACCGGAGCGACAAGGCGACTGACCTCAAAATCGACACGTCGATCCATGAGTTGAGCGAAAGCAAAGGCGTTGTCAGCCGGGCGCTGGTGACACGTGCGCCGCTCGCCACCGCCAAAGCGGCGCCCTCCAAGTTCACGAGCGTTTCCCAATCGGTGAACGTGCCGAAACCCAAACTATGGCGTCCCGAGTCGCCGAACCGCTACGTCGCGGTGATCCGCGTCGCCGACGCGAACAACACGGTGCTCGACATCTATGAAGTTCCCTTCGGTATCCGCACCGCCCAGTTCGACGCCGATCGCGGCTTCCTTCTGAACGGCAAAGTCGTCCCGCTCAAAGGCGTGTGCGAGCATCACGATCTCGGTGCGTTGGGCGCGGCCTTCAACACGCGTGCGATGGAGCGGAAGCTGGAGAATTTGAAAGCCATGGGCGTCAACGCCCTGCGCACCGCTCACAATCCGCCCGCGCCCGAAGTGCTCGATCTCTGCGACCGCATGGGGATTCTCGTCTTCGACGAAGCCTTCGATTGCTGGAAGCGGGCGAAAAAGCCCAACGGCTACAACCTGTTGTTCGACGATTGGTCCGGCCGAGACCTCCGCTCTCTGATCCTGCGCGACCGCAATCATCCATCGGTCGTCGCCTGGAGCATCGGCAACGAGATTCTCGAGCAAAAGCATCACGAAGGTGAAGCGATGGGCAAGGCGCTCACCGAGATCGTCCACGCGACCGATCCCACCCGTCCTTCCACGCTCGGCTGCAACCACACGCCCGCCGGTTTCAGCGGCTATCAGAAAGGCGTGGACGTGTTCGGCTACAACTATCGCGGCGAGCACTTCCCTAAGTTCCGTAAAGAAAACCCGACTCAACCGGTCTATGGCAGCGAAACGTCGTCGGCCATCAGCAGCCGCGGTTTTTACGTCTTTCCCGTCGGCGACAAAAAGGAAGGCGGCAAGAAGGACTTCCAAATGAGTTCCTACGATCTCTACGCACCGAGCTGGGGTCGCATTCCGGATGACGAGTTCCGCTATCAGGCCGCTTCGCCCGCCTACACCGGCGAGTTCGTTTGGACCGGTCACGACTACCTGGGCGAGCCGACTCCCTACAGCACCGACGACACCAACCTCCTGAACCTTTCCGACCCCGCCGCTCGCGAAAAGCTGCGCCAGGAACAGGAAGCCGCGGGCAAAAAGCCGATGCCGTCGCGCAGCTCGTATTTCGGCATCCTCGACCTCGCCGGATTCCCGAAGGACCGCTACTACCTCTATCAATCCCACTGGCGTCCGGAGCTCCCGATGGCGCATTTGCTGCCGCATTGGAACTGGCCTGATCGCGTGGGACAAGTGACGCCCGTGCATCTTTATACTTCGGGCGACGAAGCCGAACTGTTCCTCAACGGCAAATCGCTCGGTCGCAAAAAGAAAGGCGAGAACGAATACCGCCTCCGCTGGGACGACGTCGTTTACGAGCCGGGCGAGTTGAAAGCGGTCGCCTACAAGCAAGGCAAGCAATGGGCGACCGATGTCGTCAAAACTACCGGCGAGCCGAAAGCGTTAAATCTCTCCGCCGACCGTCCTTTGTTGACCGCCAGCGGCACCGATCTCGCTTTCATCACCCTTCGCGTGAACGATGCCAAAGGCCTTGCCGTGCCGACCGTCAATTCGAAGGTCCGCTTCGAAGTCACCGGCCCGGCGGAACTGGTTGCCACGGACAACGGCGACGCCACCGACCACACGGTTTTCTCCTCACCCGAGCGCAAGATGTTCAACGGCCTCGCCCTCGCCATTGTTCGCCCGAAGGCCGGCAGCGGCGGCGACATCACGGTGAAAGCCACCGCCGAAGGACTTGAGCCGGCCATGGTCACGTTGAAGGCGACGCCCGTGAAGAAGTAGCCTTTCTCCTCATTCACCTCTCCACAAACGGCCCGCATCCTTCCGGATCCGGGCCGTTTTGCTTTGAGGATACTACGGCCAAAATCTTACTTACCCAGTTCCTTCGCGGTCCAGAGCGCGGTGCGGTCGGCGTGCTTTTCGCGGATCGCTTTCACTTCGGCCGGGGTGACGGGTGCGGCGTCATTGCTCCACGATTGCCGGACGTAGGTCAGCACGTCGGAGATCTTCTGATCGTCGAGCGGTTGGCCGGGCATTAGGTTGTCATATTCGTGTTCACCCACCTTCACCGGTCCGCTCAGGCCGTGCAGGACGACGCGGATCGGCAATGAACTCTCGCCCGTCAGCCAATCGGAACCATCGAGAGGAGGAAACGAGCCTTCCATCCCGTTGCCGTTCGGCTGGTGGCAGGCCACGCAGGTGGCGGCGTAAACTTCCTTCCCGCGAGCATGAACCGCCGGATCGATCTTGAACTTGCGCTGGTTCGCCTGATCTCCGGCCGGTGCCTGACGAAGCTTTTCCAGAGTCATCGTGGCAAATGTGCTGGGCTGCCCTTCCAGCTTGGCGGCCATCGCCTGGCGCGCGGCGGGATCCGCGGTCGCGATAAACCTCTGCGCGGCGACGCGCAGCATACTGTCGATGCCCGTGCCTCCTTCGATGGCGACAAGTGAGACGTCATCGAACCACACCTTGCCGGTCGCGCCGCCATAAGCGCCCAGCAGGCAGTTCACCGTTACCTTGTCGTCGTCATCCGAATCGAATTCCATCGAGACTTCGGTCCAGTCGGTGGTGCCCTTCACACCCTGGGTGGTGCGTTTGCCACCCGAGATGTTCATCATCGCGCCGGGAGCGCCTTGTTTCGGCACCACGTTCTCCGTGCGCACCCAGCCCGAGAGCCGGTATCGCGTGAATTTGGCCACCTTCAACTCCACCGCCGGACCCGAGTCCGTCATCTTCTCGGATGACATCATGAGGCACGGCGTTCCGTTGCGACCGTCGGGTGACGACGCCAGCACGACCTCGGGCGCGGTGGCTCCGCTGTATGTCCGCAAATCACTCCAGCCTTCCGGTTTGCCATTGGTCACCTTCGAGAAGTCGGGATTCGGCAGTAAATTCACCGCTGTCTTCTTCTGCTCTTCCTGGCCGAAGCCCGCCTTCGCGACGATCGGCAAAAGTTCCGCCGCGTGACGGTTGGCGCAGATTTGCCAGCCTTGCCGCAACACGTTGTCGCGCGGGAACTCCTTCTCGAAACGCGTCAGCAATTTGAACAACACCTCGGCTACGCCTTTGTCTGGAGCACCGCGGGACAAGCCGACCAGCACATCAGTAAGTTCACGTCGCGGCAGCGAGTCCAGGCGACCGGTGGTCACGAACGCGGCTTTCAGTTGATCCGGCGTCGCGGAAAGGATGCCTGCGCGAAGTACGGCGCGCACCGGGGAAGTGAGGGCCTTGTTCACCGTGGTTTCATCCAGCGCACGCAAGCTGGCCAAGGCATACACCGCATGCGGCGCGCCCTTGCTTCCGCTAGCCGCCAATTCCACGAGCTTAGGCACGATCGACTTGTCGCCGGAATCGACGAGCAAACGCTGGGCGGTCAAACGCCAGAACAAGTTCGGATGGGACAACGCGGCAATCAGAGTCCCGGGCTTGGCGGAATCAACGACCGGCTTGGCGTCGTCCTTCGTCCCTTTCGGATAAACTCGATAGATGCGGCCGTACTGGGTATCGCGCAGGGGCGATTCATACGCGTTGCCCTTGCCGTTTTGAGCATCCATGCCGGACGATCCTTTGCTCGGCGTCGGGTTGTGCTGGATGATCAAATTGTACCAATCGCAGATCCACACCGCGCCGTCCGGACCGGTTTCCGCACACACCGGCGCGGTCCAAGCGTCGGCGCTATTGAAGATGTTGTTGAAGCGCTGAGTCGCCTTGACCATCGCGCCATCGCGCGTGATGTCGAACGTGCCGACCAGCTTGCCGGTCGGCTCGGTGACGAACGCGGTCGTCTCCCGCCACGACGCGGGAAACCGTTCGCTGGTGTAGAATCCGTGGCCCGCGCCGGCCGTGTATTTGTCGAACTGATCGACCTGACGGATATCCATGGAGCTGGGGTTGAAGATCGGATTGTCGTCGGCACGCGGCGTACGCGGCGCGGAAAGCCCGGCGGCTTTGTAATCCGCTTGTGGGAAAGTCAGGTAGAAAGAGGGATTGCCGTTCGCGGTGGACCCCATCACGTCGAAGTCGGAATTGATGCCAAGACCCCAGGTGTTGTTGGTCGTGCTTTGCAGGTCTTCGAGTTTCGAGCCGTCGGGCTTGAAGCGGAATACCGCTTGGGAGAAAGAATGCTTCTCGCCGCCCACATCCCCATCGAAACCGGAATAGCCCACGGTCGCGTAGATCCAGCCGTCCGGTGCGTGGACCAGATTGGAAGGCCCGGCGTGCGTATCGCCCATGCCGAAGCCCTTGAAGAGCACCTCGCGGACGTCGGCTTTGTCGTCACCGTCGGTGTCCTGCAGGAAGAGCATCTCGCTGCCATTGGTGCAAATCACGCCGCCGTTGGCGAAGGTCAGCGACGTCGGGATCGAAAGCTTGTCCGCGAACACCGTGAACTTGTCCGCACGACCGTCACCGTTCGTGTCCTCACAGATCTTGATGCTGTCGTGGCCGAGATTTCCCGCCTGCAGGTTGTTCGGGTAGTCGATCGTCTGGACGACGAACGCGCGCCCCTTGTGGTCCCAGTTCACATAGATGGGATTTACGATGTCCGGTTCGGCCGCGAATAAGGAAAGCTCAAAGCCAACCGGCACCTGCGCGAACTTTATCGAGTCCATCGGCGACAGCGGCTTCTGCGCTTTGGTGATCGCCTGACGTTTCAAATAGCCGGGCAACAAAACATCCTGCTCTTCAAGCTTCGGCAATTTGAGCGCATTGAGCAGCTTGATCTTCTCCGGCCCGACGCTCCACAAGACGGCGCGTTTCAGAAGATCCTGGAACTCCGGCAAATCCCACACGCGATGATCGTGACCGGCAGCGGTGTAAAAAACGCGGCCCTTGCCTTGCTGGCGCACCCACGTCCACGGCTCCTGCTCGCGCTTTTCCAAAATCACGCGATCGTTCGCCTGCTGATCGTGCACATACGTTTCATCCCAAGTTTCGAATCCGCCGTAACCCTTCATGATGGGGTGCTCCGGATTAACGTTGGTGACCTTGAACACGCCCGTGCCGTGCTCCTTGAAATGACCGCCTACCAGTTTGACGAACTCGGGCGAACCTCCATAAGAAGCCGAAGCGGTGTGAACGGGCAGGAAGCCGCCACCGTTGTCGACATAGCGGAGCAACGCCTGCAACTGCTCCGGCGGCATCGCGCTCTCCATGTTCCAATTGCCGTACATCAACACCGCGTCGTAGTTCGCCAACGTACCGGCGTTTAACGCCTCCGCCGGATCCTGGATGTAGGTCAAATCGATCCCGTCTATTCCCAGCGCCTTCTTCAGCACCCGGTAGCGCGTGACGGGATCGTGTCCCGGATGATTGGCCGTTGGCGCTCCGAAGAACATGACTTCAAGCCGCCTGCCACGGGTTTGCGAGGACGCGTCGGACTGCGCCGAAACAACGCCTACCAGCATCAAGGGAATGAATCCGGCGAAACGAAGGAGGTTCATGACGATGATTAGGGATGGGTAATGGAACGCACAGGACGTCCGGGTAACATGCACTGGCGATACTGCCTGCGGCCTCCGCGACGACAATCCCATTCCTGAGGATCGTGATATTCGGCAGAACGAATTCGAAAATTCGCACGCCGCCTGGCGATCCCGTTCAAGCCTTCACCGCCGCCAGCAGGAACGGCGCGGCCTTGCGGGTGCCGATCAGGCCATAGCGGGCGACCCGCCAGCCGGAACCGGTTTTCGCTTCCATCCATCGCTCCACCGCGTCCGCCTCGTCGCCACCACCGGCATGCCCCGGATAGCAGGTGACGCATAGCCATCCGCCTGTTCGGAGCACACGGGCGGCGGCCTCCAACGCCGTCAAAGTGCCAGCGGTTTCGGTAATCACCGCGCGATCGGCGCCGGGAAGGTAGCCGAGATTGAACATCACCACGTCGACCGAATCGGGCTCGGCGCGAGCCGCCAGAAGCGCGTGGGATTCCTGATGAAACGCCACCCGCTCGGCGACTCCAGCCTTCGCCAGCAAAGTTCGCGCGGATTCGATCGCCGCCGCTTGCACGTCGAACGCGAGCACCCGGCCCGACGAGCCAACCAATCGCGCGAGAAACAAGGTGTCGTGGCCGTTTCCCGCAGTCGCGTCGATGGCTAGCGCACCTTCGCCCACCACATCCTCAAGCAACCGATGCGCGAGTTCGGTGGGTCGCGGCGGGCTCATGCGATGGAAATCAGACTGGTTCATCGGTGACGTTGCGGTTGAGGAAATCGGCCAAATTGAAATCCGCTTCCGGCTCGATGCCGTCGATCAGCCAGCTTGCCATTCGTTTGGCCACGCCTGGCGCATAGAGCGAACCTTTCGAACCCAGTCCGTTGAAAAACCACTCGTCGCCGATCTTTCCGATCAACGGTTGGCTGCGCCGGAGAATGGGCCGCACACCGGCTTCGTGATCGATTACTTCGAACGGACCAGGCGCCAATCGCCGGAGAATCGACTCCACCTTTGCACGACCTTCTTCGGTTGGCGTTTCGTCCAAACGGTCCCAATCGTAGGTCGCGCCCGCCTTGTAGCGATCGCCACCAACCGGCACCAGCCAGCCACCGCCGCCGATGAGAATCCGCGGTTCACTCCATCCGATCGCCCGCACGGTAAGGATCTCGCCCTTGGCACAGCGATGCGTGCCGAGTTTTCCAGTGAGCAAACCCGATGCGCCTTCACACCAAACGCGCTCGCCGTCGAAAGAGGCGGTGGGATCGACCTCGGTCCGCCGGTAGATTCCCCGCGCTTGAAAAAACTTCCGCGAGGCGTCGAGCAACGCCCGCACATCGAGACGCCCGCCGCCGCGCAATTCGAACGCACCCGACCAATCGCCCGGCGGCGGAGACACCTCGCCCGCCAGCCAAGGCCGTACCACCGGATCGTTAAGTTTGGCCTCCGCCTTCGCCCGGTCTTTTCGATCGGTCGTCAGTCGAATCACCGGCAGCGGATGCCAAAACCGTTCGCCCAGCCTTCGCTCCAACGATTCGTAAAACGCGATCGCTTCCGGCAGAAACTCGTCGATCCGCCAGCTCGGTTCGAACCGCTTGCCGGTCACCGGATTGATCAATCCCGCCGCCACCCGCGAACTGCCGCCCTGCTCCCGATCCAGCAACTCGAACGGCACGTCGCGCTCGAACAAGGCCCACGCCAGACACGTTCCGGCAAGGCCCTGGCCGATGATTTGAAAAGACGGATTCAAGGCCGCCAGCGTGATGAAGTTCACCCCGAATGGTCACGAAATTTCACCGAGACGGAGGACTTGAAAACCGAAGACGGAAGAGAAGAGCTTTTCTCGATCCTCATTCGTGAAGATTCGGGACCATTCGTGGTTAAAATCTCCCATTCCTTGCGGAGCGAATGCAGCTCGCTAGCGTAGCCGGATGCGTTTCGTCTGGCTCGCCCTTCTCTGCCTGCTGCCGTCGTGCGGCACGGTCGAGTTTTACACCCAAGCGATCGCCGGCCATACGCTCCTGATGGCGAAGCGCAAACCGGTCGACAAGCTCATCGCCGATCCCGCCACCCCTCCCGCGTTTCGCGAGCGCCTGAAACTTTCCCAACGCATGCTCGCCTTCGCTCATGACGAGCTGGGCATGTCGTCGGGCGGCTCCTACGAGCTCTATTCCGATCTCAAGCGCGAACACACCGTTTACGTCGTTCACGCCGCGCCGGAATTATCGCTCGAACCGAAACGCTGGTGGTATCCGGTGGTCGGCGAACAGGACTACCGCGGTTACTTCAGTGAACGATTGGCCGAACGCGAGAAGGCCCGTCTGCGTCGTCACGGCTACGAAACCTGGGCGGAAGGCGTCGACGCGTATTCAACCCTCGGCGTGTTCCGCGATCCGCTGCTCAACACGTTCATCAACCGCGACGAAACGAGTTTCGCGGAGCTGATTTTCCATGAACTGGCGCATCATCATTATTACCTCCCCGGCGACACGCGCTTCAACGAAGGCATGGCCGAGGCGGTGGCGCGTGAAGCCGTCCGGCGTTGGTTCAAGAAAACCGGCCGGCCGGAACTGGCCGCTCGTTATGAAGTGCGCCTGAAACGCCTGGCCCAAGCGCGCAATGCGATCGGTCACACGGTGGGGCACTTGCGCAAGGTCTATGCCAGCGATCTCCCCGACGAAACCAAGCGTCGCGAAAAGGCGGCGGAAATCGCCCGCTTGAAAGTTCGCCTGCAAGTCCTGCGCGGCGAATGGGGCGGCGGCTTGGCGGCGTGGATTCATGGCCCGATCAACAACGCCCGCCTCAACGCCTTCATCGCCTACGAAGACGAAGTGCCGAAGTTCGTGAAGCTCCTCAAAGACTGCCACGGCGACTTTCCCTGCTTTTGGGAACGGGTGAAGGGACTGTAGCACAAGCATTCCTGCTTGTGAATGTTGTCGCCTCGCAACTCACCGTTCACCTCAACGCGACGTAGGTGCCTCGAAACTCCACGCCCGCACCTCCGTCGCCGTCGATGGTGACGTCGAGCGTCAGCCGGGCTTTTTCCTTGCGGGCGAATTGCGCTTTGAACGTCGCGAGCGTGGCCGGATCGGGGCGTTCACAAACGGCGCGAAGATCACCGCGCACGGGCGAACGGTAGTGTATCTCGCTTTTGCCGATGACGATGTGCGCGTCTCGGTCGCCGAGCTCGATCCACAACAGCGCGTAACCGGCGAGCGTGGCGAGTGTCGCCAAACTCCCGCCGAAAGCCGTACCGAGATGGTTGTGATTCGGCCTGAGAGGCGCGGTCATCACCAGCTTGCCATCGAGATAGGATTCGACCCTCACACCCATCGCGCCGGCCAATGGAATATGCGCGTGGAGGAAACGCTCGGTGGCGAGGAGTTCGGCGGCATTCATGATTCATTCATCCAACTTCCGGATACGCGTCTGATGCCGGCCGCCTTCGAAAGTCGTGGTCAAAAACGTGTCCACAATCTCTAGCGCGAGTGGCAAGTCCATCATGCGTTCACCCAGCGAGAGAACATTGGCGTCGTTGTGAAGCCGGGTCAACCGGGCCGACTCGACATTCCAACAAAGCCCGCATCGAACGCCCCGGATACGATTGGCCATCATCGCTTCGCCATTGCCCGAGCCACCGAGAACGATGCCGCGTTCAAAGTCGCCCTTCGCCACGGCTTCCGCCACCGGCCGGATGAAATCGGGATAGTCGACCGGCGCCTCGGAGTCCGTTCCGAAGTCCGCGATCTCGTGGCCCGCCAGGAGCAAATGCTCGAGGATTTCCTGTTTGTAATGAAACCCCGCGTGATCCGAGCCAATGGCGATTCGCATGCGCCACGTTAATCGTTTCAAAACAATTTTTCCGCCGCAAAATCCCGAGATCAGGGCAAATTGTCTGATGGCCTGGATCGAACCGTTCCTTGATCGCACGGATGCTGGTCGACAGCTCGCGGCCCGTTTGGCGCGTTACCGGTCGCGCACCGATGTCGTGATTCTCGCGTTGCCTCGCGGAGGCGTCCCGGTCGCGGCGGAAGTCGCGAAAGCACTCGATCTGCCCTTCGATTTGCTGCTTGTCCGCAAACTCGGAATTCCCGGTTACTCCGAAACGGCGATGGGCGCGATCGCTTCCAACGGCGTATGCGTGATGCACGGCAATTTGATTCAACAACTGGGTCTTACCCAAACGGAAGTCAATGAGGTGAAGCAACGCGAAACCGAGGAGCTGGCCCGGCGGGAGCGACTTTACCGCGCGGGCAAACCGCCGCTTGAAGTGACCGGCAAGACCGTGATTGTGATCGACGATGGCATCGCCACCGGCGCGACGATGCAGGCGGCGATCCTTTTGCTGCGCCGTCAGGGAGCCAGGCGAATCGTCGTGGCGACTCCCGTCGCGCCGCCCGATACCGCCCGGAAACTGGCGCGGGAGGTGGATGAAATGATCGTCGTGGCCGAACCGGAGGAATTCAGCGCGGTCGGCGAATGGTACCGGAATTTCGGTCAAACCGGCGACGACGAGGTGCGTCGATTGCTTGCCGAAGCGACGTCCCGATCTTGAGAAAAGCAGCGGCAGGAAAGCCGGAATGGCGTATCTTGTAGATCATGGACAAGAATGCGACCGATTGGTTCCGAGCCCAACTGTTGGAGCAACGGGAACGTGTTTCCGCCGAAATGGCGGAGCACCGGCGCTTGTCCGATCCCAACGAAGACCGCAGCCCGCGGGATTTCGGCGATCAAGGCAGCCACGCCACGGGACGGTTGATCGAGGAGCGGATCGCCAGCGATTACGAGAACCTCCTGCGCAAGATCGATCACGCGCTGGAACGGATTGATGCGGGCACCTACTGGCAATGCGAAGGCTGTGGCGGGGAAATTCCGTTGGAGCGCCTCAAAGCGAAACCTTCCGTTTCGCTCTGCGTGACTTGCCAACAAGCGAAAGACGAACGCGACGCGGAAATCGCCACGGCGATCCCCCCCGGTGGAGAAGAACCGCCATCGTTGCGATATCCCCAACCGGGTGAAAACGCGATCTAGCGGATCGCTTTATTCTCCCATCAACGCCTCGTTCGGATCCTGCCAATTGGCGTCGTAGCCCTTCGCGTAGTTGAAGAGGTGACGGTGCATGTATTCGAAATAGACTTCCTTCTGCTCCTTCGGAAGACGGTTCCAAATCGCCACGTTGAACGCGCGGGCCACCTTCTGCATGAGGTGCAACGTGAGCTGACGGCCTTTGCGCGCTTTCTGCACCTGCTTGTGGCTCAGTTGCTCGGTCGAGGCGTCCACCAAATCGTGGTTGCCGAGCTTCCAGCGTTCCATCAGGGCGTCGAGCGGTTGGGGGCCGTGATCGCGGCTCAGTTCTTCCATGCGTCCGGTGTAGGGGCGAAGCCCCCGCCCCGGAAGTGCAAAAACCCGGTTGCCTTCTAAACCGGAACCACGAAAGACCCGAAATTTCACGAAAGGTTCTGATTTCGTGGCCATTCGTGATTTTCGTGGTTCTCTCCGCAAGATCATGCCACCCGGGCGAGAATCCAAAGCAAGTCGGACAAGCGGTTGAAAAAGAGGCGGACTTCCCTCGGCACAGCCGCCCCGGATTCGTGCAACGCCAAGGCCGCACGTTCGGCCCGCCGGGCAGCGGCACGGGCGAAATCGAGGCCGGCCCGGGCCAGCGAGCCCTCCGCACCCGGTCGCGCCCAACCGGTGAAACGCACACCCTTCGCTTCATACGCGCGCGCGGTGGTGGTGATCCGCTCGACGTCTTCCAGCGTGATCACCGGGTAGCCCTTTTCCCGGTAACGGCCCTCGTCCTCCGGCAGGCACGCGAGTTCGCCCATGAGACCGACGAGCTTCTCTTGCACCTGATCGATGAGTTCGAGGACGTCTTCCGTCGGTCCGGCGGCGCGCGCCAAACCGAGCGCCGCGTTCAATTCGTCGACCGCGCCGAGCGCTTCCATCCTCAGCGACGTTTTCGCGATTCGTTTGCCGAATAGAAGATCGGTCGCGCCCTCGTCCCCTCGCCCGGTGATGATGCTCATGGAGCGGAGTCTAAAACGGGGAATCCGCAGGTCGAAAGTCGGGACTTTCCACTTCGCCGTATCCGCCGTTTATTCCGCCCGGATGAAATTGGCGAAACTCGGCGACGGCCCGGAACTGTTCTTCACCCTGCAGGGCGAAGGCGTCTCCGCCGGCTTGCCCGCCGTGTTCGTGCGCTCGTCCCTGTGCAACCTCCATTGCCAGTGGTGCGACACCGACCACACGTGGAACTTCGAAGGCACGCCGTGGAAGCACGAAAAAGACGCCACGCCGGGCTACCGCAAGCATCGCAAGGAGGACGTGATCATCGAGGTTTCGCCCGCCGACATCGCGGCGAAAGTCGCCTCGTTTCCGTGTCGACGCGTGGTGATCACCGGCGGCGAACCGCTCCTTCAACAGAATGATTGGCTGGAGCTGATCACCGCGCTGCGGGCGATCGACCCGGCCTACGTCTTCGAAGTGGAAACGAATGGTACGCAGGCCCCCTCGCCCGCGATGATCGAAGCGGTGAACCAATTCAACGTTTCGCCCAAGCTGACGAATACGGGCATGGAGGAGTCGATGCGCCTGAAGCCGGCGGTGCTGCGTCAACTCGTCGAAACCGGCAAAGCTTGGTTCAAATTCGTCGTCGCCTCGCCCGGCGATCTGGAAGAAATCCAAGCGCTCGCCCGTCTCGTGCCCTTGCCTCAGGAGCGCATCCTGCTAATGCCCGAAGGCCGCACCTCCGCGGAACTCGATGAACGCGGCCCGTGGCTGGCTGACCTTTGCCGCGATCACGGCTATCGATTCTGCGACCGCCTGCACGTCCGGCTGTGGGGGGATAAGCGGGGGGTGTGAGGAGTTGAGCGTTTACGCGAGGAAGGTCTTCCGGGGCGGAGCCCTCCGCGTTCGGGCTCGTATGGCCGGTCGGCGTTCGAGTGACCAGGGGCCGGTGGTTAGAGGCCAGGGAAGCGAGCTAGCCTTTCTCGGGAACCCCGCCGCTGTAGTAGATGCGGCAATCGGTCGGAGCGACGTGGCCGCAGTGCTGGCAGCAAAGATGAATGCGGGTTTTCCGCGTCTCATACCTGCCTGCTGGCACCCCGCATTTTGGACAAGGCAAAGTCGCGAAGAAGCGATGGGATTTCATCACGATGGGAATGACGACGAACGCACCAAGCGAAACCACCCCCACGGCAGCCAACCATTGCACTCCAGTCACAGCAGCCAAGCTCATCCAAAAGAGCCCGTAACCCACGACTGATAGCTGCCCCTTCCAGCCAATGAACGGCCGATACAGCTCGCGGCAACGATCCGCGCAAACAACGATTTCCGGGCGCGAAGGCTCCATGGGCGAAATCTTCTCCCGCCAATCTCCGTTCGCAATCCTCTTTCCCTAACCACTGGTCCCCGGCCCCTGGCCACTCAAGGAAGACCGGCCTCGCGAGCCCGAACGCAGAGGCTCCGCCCCGGAAGACCTTCCTCGGCTAAAGCCTCAACTCCACAAAAAAAACGCCGCTTGGCGAACCAAGCGGCGTTTTGGGGAAACGTTTCGTTTCAGTTTCAGGCGGCGACGGCTTCGCCCTTCGACTCCAGAGCCTTCTTGGCCTGGGCGACGATGGCGGAGAACGCGGCGGCGTCCTGAATCGCGAGATCCGAAAGGATCTTGCGGTCGGCTTCGATACCGGCGGCCTTGAGGCCTTCGATGAAGCGGGAGTAGGTCAGTCCTTCGTTGCGAACGGCGGCGCTGATACGAGCGATCCAGAGGCGGCGGAACTCGCCCTTGCGCTTCTTACGGTCGCGATATTCGTAGGTCATCGCCTTCCGCACGGCGTCCTTGGCGTAACGGAAGAGCTTCGAGCGGAAACCGCGGAAGCCTTTCGCACGCTGCAAGGTGCGCTTGCGACGCTTGCGGCTGGCCGCTGAGTTGGTGGCACGTGGCATTTGTTTATGTCAGTTGAGCGGACTGTTTTGTGTCTTCCTCCTGCAGTCTCGTCAGCTCATCGATTCCTCTCGGAATCAGGCTGCATGGAGGCCGCCCGAAACGCGGGCGGGGGCGTGGTGCGTCGAACGATCGCGGGTGGATCAGGCGAAGGGAAGATTCTCCATCACACGCTTGTGGTCTGCGGCGCAAACAACAACGGATTTGGTCAACGCGCGCTTACGCTTGCGATTCTTGCATTGCAGCAAGTGACGTTTTCCTTGTTTACGGCGCAGGATCTTCCCCGTGCCCGTCACCTTGAATCGTTTGGCGACGGCCTTACGGGTCTTTGCTTTACCTGCGGTCCTTGGCATGGGGCGGGAAGACTAGGAACCGACCGGCCCTTGGCAAGGGAAAAGTGGCTGATTTTCCGGAGAAATGAGCGCTTTTCCCTCGTGAGTGGCCAGGGGCCAGGGGCCAGGGGCCAGGGGTCAGGGGTCAGAGGCCAGTGAAGAGTGCTCTTTTCTGACCACTCAAAGGCGAGTCCGTTGACCTCAGCCTTCGGCGGCGCGGGCGATCCGGAGCAGCTTCGCCTCGCCCAAGTGCGGGCCGAGAATCTGTAGGCCGACGGGCAGTTCGCTGCCAGTGTCGGAAGTCACGGTGCCGGCCGGGACGGAAATCGCGCAGTTGCCCGCGAGGTTGGCGGCGATGGTGAAGATGTCGCTGAGGTATTCGTGCAGCGGGTCATCGGAAAATTCGCCGAGTTTCCGCGCCGGAGCCGGGGCAACGGGCGAGAGGATGGCGTCGACCTGTTCGAACGCGTTTTCGAAATCGCGACGGATGAGGGTTCGGACTTTCAGAGCCTTGGTGTAATAGGCGTCGTAATAGCCGGACGAGAGCACGTAGGTGCCGAGGATGATGCGGCGTTTCACTTCGGCACCGAAACCCTCCTCGCGTGAGCGACGGTAAAGGTCGATCAAATCGCCCGGGTTGGCGGCGCGATGACCGTAACGAATGCCGTCGAAGCGCGAGAGGTTCGACGAGGCTTCGGCCGGGGCGATGACGTAATAGGTCGCCACGGCGTATTCGGTGTGCGGCAGGGAAATTTCGACGATTTCCGCGCCTTGGGCGGCGAGCTTCTCCACCGAGGCCATCACCTTCGCCCGAACGGCCGGGTCGATGCCGTCGCCGAAGTATTCCTTCGGCAAGCCAAGCTTGAGGCCTTTCACGCCGTCGTTCAGCCCGGCGGTGTAATCCGGCACGGGCAAATCGAGCGAAGTGGAATCGAGTGGGTCGTATCCGGCGATCGCCTGCAGCACGAGCGCGGCGTCTTCCACCGTGTGCGTGAGCGGGCCGATCTGGTCGAGCGACGAAGCGAACGCGACCAAGCCGTAGCGGGAAACGCGGCCGTAGGACGGCTTCAAGCCGACCACGCCGCAGTGCGACGCGGGCTGGCGGATCGAGCCGCCCGTGTCGGAGCCGAGTGAGGCGAACGCGGTGCCGGCGGCGACCGAAGCCGCCGAGCCACCCGACGAACCGCCCGGAATGCGGGTCAAGTCGCGCGGGTTGCGGGTCGTCTGGAGCGCGGAGTTTTCCGTCGCCGAACCCATGGCGAATTCATCCATGTTCAACCGGCCGAAGGGAATCGCTCCGGCGGCGCGGAGTTTGCGAATGACGGTCGCGTCGTAGGGCGAAGTGTAGTTTTCCGAGAGGAAACGGGAGCCGCAGGTGCAGGGCTGACCGAGCACATTGATGTTGTCCTTGATCGCGATCGGAATGCCGCCCAGCGGGAGCGAAAGATCGGCGGTCACCGCTTCGGCGCGGGCGGTTTCGAGATCGTAGCTGAGATAGGCGCCGACCTCGGGATCGCGGGCGGCGATTTTTGCCGCGAGGTTGTCGATCAGGCCGGTCGGGGTGAGGCTGCCGTCGCGAAGCTGGGCACGAAGGGAAAGAAGGCTCATGGGAAAAGGGGCACGAGGGTTAGGCGTCGGCGATCACTTTCGGCACGCGGATCTGGTTCTGCGCCTGCACGGGAGCGTTTTGCAGAACGGCTTCCAGCGGCAGGCTTTCGTGCGGCACATCGTCGCGCATCCGGTCGAACACCGGCGCGGGATAGGAAGTCGGCTCGATGCCATCGACGTCCAATTTCGACAACGTTTCGACGTAACCGAGAATCGCGTCGAGCTGGTTCTGGAAAACCGACACTTCGCCCTCGGACAATTCGAGGCGGGCGAGATTGGCAACGTAGCGGACATCGAGGTGCGCGTGCGACATGGCCGGGAGAGTCCGGGGAAGCCCGCCAAGAGGCAAGACGTGAAATAAGATCGCTTATGAAAGGCACCGCGAATCGGACGAATCGCGCGAATCTCTTTTTGAACGAATTTTTCTTCCGAATCGTTGGATCCGTTCGATTCGCAGTGCTTCGGATTCTTCTTCACGAATCTCCCGACCAGCCCCTAGTTTTCCCGCCATGCGATCGACCCGTTGGATTTCCGTTTTCGCGGCCCTGATGATTTTGCCCGCTTCGGCCGGCACGCCAGCGGAAGCCGCCGACATCAAGCGGGAGTTCACCTTGGCGAACGAAGCGTGGAGCTTGAAGTTGAAGCTCGCCGCCACACCGGAAGCGCAACGCGAGGTCTGGAAAGCCCGACCGGACGCCGCCGCGTATGGCAAGCGGATGTGGAATCAGATCCGGTCGTCACTGGCCGAAGAATGGACCTTGGAACCGGCCGCCTGGTTGCTTCGCCTCGCCCCGTCCGCCGTGGAAGCGCTGCCCAACGGTTCGACCCGGCCCGTTTTATTGGATGCGACGAAAGCCATCCGTGAAGCGATCGAGAAGCACCACTTGCGCAGCTCGAAACTCGTGCCGGTTTGCTTTGCTCTCACCGTGGGACAGGATCCCGCGACTCTGACGCTGTTGGAAAAAATCGAGGCCCAGAACCCCGATCCGAAAGTCCAAGGCGTCGCCGCCCTGGCCCAGGCGATCTATTTGAAATCACTGGGAGATGCCAACGATGTGGTTCGTCGCCGCCTTACCTTGATTCGCAAAGCGATCATCAACAGCGCCGACATCGAAATCGACGGTATTTCCGTCGCGAAGATCGCGGAGGACGAATTGTACGTCATCCGCTTCCTTACGGTGGGCAAAGTCGCGCCCGATCTGTCGGGAACCGATTCCGGTGGCCGGCCGATGAAGCTTTCCGACTACCAAGGCAAGACGGTCATCCTGTTGTTCTGGAACAGCGGCATGCCCGAATTCGAGCGGACACTTGAAATGGCGGCCGGGTGGGAAAAGAAATTCAAGGACAGACCGTTCGTCGTGGTTGGCGTGAACAACGATCCCACCGAAACGCTTCGCAATCTACAGGCAAACGGTCGCGTGACCTGGCCCAATTTCACCGACAACACGAACCGCCTTTCCAACGAATACCGGGTGGCCGTGCGACCGCTGGTGTTCGTGCTCGATGGCGAGCGCAAGATTCGTTACCTCGGCACGCCCGGGTCCTTTGTGGAATTGACCGCCGAAGCGATTCTGGCCGAACCCGCGGCAACCCCGGCCGTTGAGGCACCGCCCGCCGGTCAATAAGCGATCGAGGGAAACAACCCGCGTGACAGCAGGCGGATTCCGGCTTTGGTGTGGAATCCGAATCGCATGAAACCACCGCTCAAGGATGGCATCCGCTCCCACGTTCGCGTGGATTTCGACGGTCGCGTGCATAAACGCTTCCGCGGAACCGGCGCGGCCGAACGCTACGCCACCGAAGTCGCCGTCCTGAAGGTGCTGGAGGAACGCGGCTGCCCATATGTTCCGCGCGTTCTGGAAGAACACCCGGAAGAACTTTACTTCGTTTCGACCAGTTGCGGCCAACTTGCGGATCAAATTCGCAAGGAACGCGCCGACGAATTGTTCGCCGAGCTTGAGAGGGATTACGGCATTCGCCACCTCGATCCGGAGCCGCGCAATGTGACATATTCGCCTCAAATGGGCCGATTTTGCCTGATCGATTTCGAACTCGCGGAGATCTTGCCCGATCCGAAAGCCGCTTGAATTTTCCCTCGTTGTGAATCGCTTGTTTTCCCTTCTCGGCTGCTCCGCCCTCGTTTCTCCCGTTTTCGCGGACGAAGCCACGGTGGGCGTCGACCTCGCCCTGATTTCGGAGGTATCCTCGGTCGCCCCGGGCAAACCGTTCACGGTGGCGCTCAAGGTTCACCACCATCCCGATTTCCATACCTATTGGCAAAATCCGGGGATCGTGGGCGTTCCCTTCGCGATCGAATGGCAGTTGCCGCCGGGCTTCAGCGCAGGCCCTTTGCAGTGGCCCGCGCCTCAGAAGGTGGATATGGCCGGACACCCGGCCCACGGCTACGAGCGCGATATTTTGCTGATGACGGAAATCACCCCGCCGGTGCACCTTTCCTCACCCCGGCTCCAGGTGCAGGCAACCGCCTCCTGGATGGCCTGCGCCGCGGGATGTTACCCGGAGAAAAAGAAGCTCACGCTCGATTTGCCCGTCGCTCTAGAAGCGGCCGCCAATCCCGCTCATGCGGCGACGTTCGCTCAAGCCCGTGCGGAACTCCCCCGCCCTTTGGAGCATTGGAGCGTCGAGCTCGAATCGCCCCGCGACGCCACGGAGATTCGGGTGAAATTCACTCCCGCCGACGCCAAGGCTCGCGATCCCGGCCCGGTGTATTTCTTTTCGAGCGACGGCCAGATTTCCTCCGATCCACCCCAGCGGATCGAAGCGCTTACGGGTGGTGGCTTTCGCCTGATCGCCCCCCGCGCCCAATACAGCCCGAAAAGCCGCGCCACCCTGCCCGGTGTTTTGCGGGGCGAGCGGGCCTTTTCCGAGGGAGGGGGCGTCTGTGCTACGGTCGAGCCGGTTTACCCATAAGTCCTATAGGACGCATAAGACTTATAGGACCTATAAAAAACGGCCGCCCGCGCGAGCGGACGACCGTTGAAGATCAAAGCGGAAGCTCGACTCAGGCGGTCGGCACTTCGGCGATCGTCTTGAGCACGCGGCCGGCGATCGCGTAGGGGTCGCCCTGGGAGTTCGGACGGCGGTCTTCGAGGTAACCCTTGTAGCCGTTGTTGACGAAGCTGTGCGGGATACGGACCGAAGCGCCGCGGTCGGCCAAGCCATAGGAGAACTTGTCGATCGACTGGGTCTCGTGGAGACCGGTCAGACGAAGGTGGTTGTCCGGGCCGTAAACGGCGATGTGCTCGTCGCGGTTCTTTTCGAACGCAGCCATGAGCTTCTCGAAGTATTCTTTGCCGCCGACTTCACGCATGTGCTTCGTGGAGAAGTTGCAGTGCATGCCGGAACCGTTCCAGTCGCCCGCGATCGGTTTGCAATGGAACTCGACGTCGAGGCCGTAGGATTCGCAAAGGCGGATGAGGATGTAGCGAGCCACCCAGATTTCGTCGGCGGCCTTCTTGGAGCCTTTGCCGAAGATCTGGAATTCCCACTGACCCTTGGCCACTTCGGCGTTGATGCCTTCGTGGTTGATGCCGGCGTCAAGGCAGAGGTCGAGGTGCTCCTCGACGATCTGGCGAGCGACGTCACCGACGTTCTTGTAGCCGACACCGGTGTAGTATTCGCCCTGAGGAGCCGGATAGCCTTCCTTCGGGAAACCGAGCGGACGGCCGTTTTCAAAGAGGAAGTATTCCTGTTCGAAGCCGAACCAGGTGTCCACGTCGTCAAGGATGCCGGCGCGGGTGTTGGACGGATGCGGGGTGACGCCATCCGGCATCATGACTTCGCACATCACGAGCGCGCCGTTGAGGCGGGTGCTGTCCGGGTAGATGGCAACCGGCTTGAGCACACAGTCGGAGCTGCGGCCTTCGGCCTGCTGGGTGGAGGAACCATCGAAGCCCCAGTTCGGAAGCTGTTCGAGGGTCGGGAACGCATCAAACTCCTTGATCTGCGTCTTGCTGCGGAGGTTGGGGACGGGAGTGTAGCCGTCGAGCCAGATGTACTCCAATTTGAACTTGGGCATCGATGTGGTGGTTGTAGTTTGCGGGATTCGGGGATGGTCGAGGGGACGCGTTCTCTAAAGAAAACACGCTCACGCGCGGGCTAAAGAGCAGTTCACAGGCCAAACTGCAACAGAATCCTACCAGCTTTTGCGTTTGCCCCCGCCGCCCGTCGCCGCCAGCCTGCCCCGCACCGATGGACGCGCCGGCGGCACCCGAAATCCCCTCTCTCCAATGGTCCGGCATGACCCATGTCGGCCGGTTCCGTCAAAACAACGAGGACGCGTTCCTCGCTCTCGCCTTCGACGCGCGGGAGGTCCGTTATTTGGGCAAAACCGGCAGCGCCTCCCTTGCCGAGGCCGACTTCGTTTTTGCCGTTAGCGATGGCATGGGCGGGGCGAAATCGGGCGAATTCGCCAGCAAGATCGCGGTCGAGAAAATCACCCGCCTGCTGCCAAAAAGCTTCGGTTTCGGCGCCCAGCACCTCGAGACCGGCTTCGAAGATATTCTGATCGAACTGTTCGATCGCATCCACACCGCCATGAACGACCTAAGCCGGCATTACGACGAGTGCCGCGGCATGGGGGCCACCCTTAGCCTCGCCTGGTTCATGCCCGGCTGGATGTGCTTCGGCCACATCGGCGACAGCCGGATCTACTACCTACCGAAAGATGGGCAAATGACGCAGATCACCCACGATCACTCGCACGTGGGTTGGTTGCGCCGCAGCGGCCAGATCAACGAACGCGAAGCCCGCACGCACCCGCGACGCAGCGCGCTCGCCCAAACGCTGGGGGGCGGCGGTCTACGTATCGAACCCCACATCGGTCGTGTCTCCTGCCAGCCGGGCGACCGGTTTCTCATTTGTTCCGATGGCTTGGTCGACGGCATCTGGGATCGTCGTCTGAGCGAATTGCTCGGGGGCGAACTCGACGCCGCCAAACTCGTGCTGGAAGCCGTCGCCGAATCGGGCCGGGACAACACGACCGCGCTTCTGATCGAAGTGACGCCGTGAGCTTGAGTCAGCCTTGAGTGGCCAGGGGTCAGGGACCGGGGGCCAGTGAAGAGGAAGAGCGCGCGATGGGTGGCACTTTTCGCTTCGGCATTCTCGAAGCGTGAAGGAGCGGAATGAATCCCCCGCTCCGCTGACAGCGAACGGAACTCATCCCTAATCACTGGCCCCTGGCACCTGGCCACTCAAACGCCGACCGGCCATTCGCCCCCCCAACGCACCCCACAGAGAACCCAGTTGACGCTTGGCAGCCGGTCCGAGCCGTTTAAAACAGCCGCCTCATGCACGGTTTCGCCTACAAAAACGGCTCCCTTTTTTGTGAGAACGTCGACCTCCAGGAGTTGGCGGACACTTACGGCACGCCCCTCTACGTTTATTCCGCCAACACGATCCTCGACCATTACCGTCGTCTCGACGCCGCGCTCGCGGGCATCGACCACGAAGTGGCCTACGCGGTGAAGGCGAATTCGAACCTCTCCGTGCTGCGTTTGCTGGCGGAAGAAGGTGCGGGTTTCGACATCGTTTCCGGCGGCGAACTTTACCGCGTAATCAAAGCGGGCGGCGACCCTGCCCATTGCACCTTCGCGGGCGTCGGCAAAACCCGCGCCGAAATCGAGTACGCGCTCCAGCAGGGCATCTACTCCTTCAACGTCGAAAGTGAAGAGGAACTCCGCTACCTCGACAAGGTGGCCGGCGAACTCGGCGTGATCGCGCCGGCCGCGGTGCGCGTGAACCCGAACGTGGACGCGAAAACCCACAAATACATCTCCACCGGCAAGTCCGAGAACAAGTTCGGCGTCGATTTCGGTGCCATCGAAGACCTCTACGAACGAGCCTCCAAGGAGCTGAAGAACATCAAGCTCCGCGGCCTGCAAATGCACATCGGCTCGCAGCTCACGTCGGTCGATCCATTCGTCGAAGCGGTGAAAAAAGTCGCCCCGCTGGCGACCAAGCTGAAGGAAACCTACGGGATCGAATTCTGGTCGATCGGCGGCGGTATCGGCATCGTTTATCGTGAATCGCTCGAATCAGGCGCGCAGGATTGGTGGGATCAGAAAGCCGACGCCGACCGCCCGCTGACGATCGAGCAATACGGCGCTTCCATCGTGCCGCTGATCCAGGATCGCGGCCTGAAGATTCTCCTCGAACCCGGCCGGTACATCGTCGGCAACGCCGGCGTGCTCCTCACCAAGTGCCTCTACGAAAAGAAGGGCACGGCCAAGACGTTCAAAATCGTCGACGCCGGCATGAACGACCTCATCCGCCCGGCGCTCTACGAGGGCCATCACGAGATCGTGCCGCTGAAGGAGCCGAACGAGGAACGCCTCAAGGTCGATGTCGTCGGCCCGATCTGCGAAAGCGGCGACTTCTTCTGCCAGGATCGCGAGCTCCCCGATTTCCAGCCGGGCGAAACGGTCGCGCTGATGAGCGCCGGTGCCTACGGCTTCGTCATGGCATCGAATTACAACACCCGTCCGCTGCCAGCGGAAATCCTCGTCGAGGGCGACGGCGCGAAGGTGATTCGCAAACGCCAGACGCTCGACGACCTACTCGCGGGCGAACTGGTCTGAAACCGACTGCGCCACTGAAAAATCGAAGGTCTGAAAACCGCGTATCGGCGGCTTTCAGACCTTCAACATTTTAAAGCATCCAGTTTTTTTCAACGCGTCCGCCGCGCCTTCTCTTCCAGGAAGATCTCGGCCAAACGGAAGCTCCGGCGGGTCAAATCGCGGGCATCGTTGTCGCCGATCAGAGCGAGACCTTCTTCGCTCACTTCGCTGAGGAAAATTTTCCAAGCCTTCTTGGAAACTTCTTCGAGATCGAACGGAACACGTGGCGCCTGTTGGGGTGCCGGCTGAGGCTGGGCCGGGCGAGCGGGCGCTTGCAGCGACGCTCCTTCGGAACCCGGGACTTGAGCGCGCGGAGCTTGTCCCTCGTTTGGATGAGCGTGGGCGTTGCCGCCTTTCTTCTTCCGGCGGCGCTTGCGCTTGCCGCTTTGCCCGCCGGTTTCTCCCTGAATCGTTTCCGGCTCGGCCCAAGGCGTGCGACTGCCTCCTTCTTCCCGTTCTTCGCGGTCTTCACGCCGGGTCGATTCGTGGCTCACGGGCGCTTCTTCGCGAGCCGGCTCGGGAGCGGCAACGACGGGAACTTCCGCGATAGCGGCGGGTTCCACCGTTTGCGGTTCGGGCGCGGATTCCGCAACCACCTTCTTCGCGGCCTTCTTGGGACGCGGGTTGGAAACACGACGGGCGGATTTGACCGGCGCCGAAGGTTCAGCCGGGGCGGTTTCAGCCGCGGGAGTGGAGTCTTCGCTCATGAATGGAAACAAGAAGCCCGCCGGAGAGGCGGGCGTCGAGTAGGAAAGCGGGATAAACCCAATGGTTCAGTTACGAAGGTCGTCGAGACTATCCTTGGCTTTGGCGTCATCGGCCACGGTCTTGCCATCTTTGCCCTTCGACCAGAGGTCGAAGTCGGGATTGGCGGCGGCGGCACCGGTGCGATAGAGATACTCGTTTTTCCAGGGATCGACGATTTTCGCGTTCTCTCCCTTTCCTTCGATCCATTTCTGTTTGCGTTCTTCAGGATTCAGATCGGCGAGGTAGATCTTCTTCGTTTTGTCCTGCTCGCCATCATAGTAGAGCGCCTTGAAGAGGATGCTGCTCGCGTTTTCGCCCGTGGCGCTTGTCGACTCCGGATAACTTCCGTTGTCGGCCTTATATTGCTCCAAGGCGTTGGACAACAGGTGGACCTGGACCTTGGCCATGTCCTGCCGCTGCTTTTCTTTCGCCAGCAACATACCGCCGATCACCAGAGAGGCCAGCAGCAGGATGATGGCAATCACCGTGAGCAATTCGACCAGTGTGAAACCGCCGTGCGAAGATCGAAACCGGGTTTTCATGACCTTGAGTTGTTGGAATTCGAGCCGATGGGAACTCAGGCGTTGCCCACCTTGGTGATGATCTGAATGAGCGGAAGGAAGAGAGCGAACACCACGGCGCCGACGACGAGCGCGAGGAAGACGATCATGATCGGCTCAAGAATCGAGGTGAGCGCGGTAACGGAGTTGTCGACTTCGTCGTCATAGACGTCCGCCACTTTCAGAAGCATTTCGGGAAGCTGGCCGGTTTCCTCACCGACATCGACCATCGAGATCATCATCGCGGGGAAAACGTTTGTGGCCTGAAGAGGCGTCACGATCGATTCGCCTTCTTTCACCGCTTCATACACCTTGTCGATGGCGCTGGAGACGACGACGTTGCCTGCGGTGTCGCGGGTAATGTTGAGCGCCTGAAGGATCGGAACGCCGGAGGTCACCAAGGTGCCGAGCGTACGGGAGAAGCGCGCGATCGCGGTTTTGCGGGTGATATCGCCCACGATCGGGAGCTTCAACTTGGCGGCGTCGATCTTTTGACGACCGGCCTTGCTCCTGCCCCACACCTTGAACAGGAAGCCAAAGAGGAAAATGGCGAGGAAGATGTAAACCGCGTTCGGAAGGAGGAATGGACGATTGAGCATGAACTCGGAAAATCCGAAGACCACGCGGGAAATCATCGGAAGCTGGGAGTCCCCCATTTCCGCGAACATCTCTTTGAACTTCGGCACGATGAACAACATCAGGAACACGAGGATCGCCACCGCGATGAACATGACGATCACCGGATAGACCATCGCCGAGACGATCTTGTTTTTCAGCTTATGGGCTTTTTCCTGATACTCCGCGAGACGTTGGAGAACGATTTCGAGCACACCGCCAAGTTCGCCCGCCTTGACCATGTTCACGTAGAGTTTGTTGAAGATCTTCGGATGCTGGGCGAGCGATTCCGAGAACGTCGAACCGCCTTGGACGGAATCCGCGAGCGCGTTGATCGTCGTGCGAAGCGTCGGATTGGGCTCCTGCTTGCCGAGCACGGTCAAACCGCGAAGCAACGGCAGGCCGGAATCGATCAGCGTGGCGAGCTGGCGGGTGAAAATCATCATCACCTTCGGCTTCACGCTTCCGCCCAGCTTGCCTTTTTTGGCCGCCGCCGAAGCGGCTTTCCCTTTCGCAGCCGATTTCGCCTTGGCGCCTTTCACTGGAGCGATCTTCCCTTTGCCTTCCTCGACTACCTGGGTCGGATAGAGGCCTTGGGCACGGAGCATCTGGATGGCTTCGGCATCGGTCGCGGCTTGCACGGTGCCGCTGGTTTGTTCGCCCTTGGCGTCGAGCGCGGTGAACTGGAAATTGGGCATGGTCGTCGGGTTTTAAGCGGAAAAAAGCGGGAGAAGTCTAGGGTGGCGGAGCCAGGGGATGGCGATTCGAAAATGTCGATCAGGTATATTTGAGCACCTCTTCGATGGTGGTCGTGCCCATATAAATATTACGCAGGCCGTCTTCGCGCAAAGTGTTCATGCCGAGTTCGACGGCCTTCTGCTTGATGACCACGCTGGGTGCGCGCTCGGTGATCAGTTCGCGGATCGGATCGGTCACATCGAGCAATTCGTAAAGGCCGCGGCGGCCTTTGTAACCGGTCTGACCGCAAATATCGCATCCGCGGCCCGTGAAGAATTCTTTGTCGCCAAGCTCGTGCGGGGAAATCCCGAGCTGGCCGAGGATCGCTTCGCTCGGCTCGTAGGGCGACTTGCATTCCTTGCAGATGGTTCGCACCAGACGTTGAGCGAGAACGCCTTCCAATGAAGCCGCGACCAGGAACGGTTCGCAACCCATGTCGACAAGACGGGTGATCGCGCCGGCGGCGTCGTTGGTGTGCAAGGTGGAAAGCACCAAGTGGCCGGTCAGTGACGCCTGAATGGCGATCTGGGCGGTGTCCACATCGCGCATTTCCCCGACCATGATTCGGTCCGGGTCCTGGCGGAGGAAGGCACGGAGAATGCGCGGGAAAGTCAGACCGATCGCTTCGTTGACCGGAATCTGGATGATCCCGTCCATGTCGTATTCCACCGGGTCCTCCGCCGTCAGCAGCTTGTGATCGATGGTGTTGATGCGGCGCAACGCGGCGTAAAGCGTCGTGGTTTTGCCCGCGCCCGTCGGACCGGTGACGATGAAGATGCCGTTCGGCTTTTCGATCGTTTCGCCGATGTATTCGTAAATGTGCGGCGGCAGGCCGAGATTCTCGAGCGAGAGGTTCACCGACGAGCGATCGAGCACGCGAAGCACGATCGATTCGCCGTGCTGGGTGGGCAGCGAGGAAACACGCATGTCCACCTGCTTTTCGCCCACCTGTTTCACGATGCGGCCGTCCTGTGGGACGCGGCGCTCGGCGATGTTCATGTTGGACATCACCTTGACGCGCGAAATGATCGGCAACGCGAGATGGACCGGCGGCGGCGCCATTTCGTAGAGCGCACCGTCGACCCGATAACGGATTTTGAAGTCCTTCTCGAAGGGTTCGAAATGGATGTCCGACGCCTTTTCTTTGATCGCCTGATAGAGAACGAGATCGACGTAACGGATGATCGGCGCGGAGTTCGCCTCGGCTTCCAGGTCGGCGGCGTTTTGCGCTTCTCCGATGGTCGCATCGAGCTGACTGAGGAGATCCTCCATCGCCTTGCCTTCGCCGCCGTAGCACTCGTTGATTTTCTGTTCGACGAGATAGTCCGGCGCGACCGCCACCGTGATGTCACGGCCAAGCGTGAAACGGAGATCTTCGGCGGTCTGCGGATTGAGTGGGTCGACCAACGCCACGTGCAAGCCGATTTCATCGAAATGAACGGGCAGCGCGCCGTGCAGGCGGGCGGTTCCGGCGGGCACTAACGCGAGCAATTGCGGCGGCGGCGTCCAGTTTCTCAAATCGACCATCTCCGCGCCCAATTCGGACGCGATGATCGGCCAGACATCGTCGCGATGATTGATGACCTGGAAGTCGGCGAGGATCTCGGCCAGTTCCTTGCCGCTGGTGTCGACCTCGGTGAGGATATCCTGGGCGAGCGACCGGTCGATGAGGCCGCGGGATTGGAAAAGTTCAATAAGCTGATTGTGGTCCATGGGACGAATGCGGTGCGCGGATCAATCGAAGTCGGCCATCGTGGCGTGGATCACTTCCTGAGCGGAAGTCAGACCGGACAAGACCTTGCGGATGCCATCCTCGCGGAGGGTTCTCATGCCGAGTTCGCGCGCGCGACGGCGAAGCTGGCCGGTGGTGAGGTTGGCGTTGATCATGTGACGCACTTCGTCGTCGATCGCGAAGATTTCGAAGATGCCCATGCGGCCTTTGTATCCGTTGCCGCGGCATTTTTCGCAGCCGACCGGGCCGAAGATCGTGGCGTCGACGGTACGCGAGCTATCGAGATTGAGCGCACGCATTTCCTTGTCGGTGAGGATGGCCGGCGCCTTGCAAACCGGGCACAACTTGCGGACGAGACGCTGGGCCATGATGGCACGCACGGCGGAGGCGATCAGGAACCGCTTGATGCCGATGTCCGCCAGACGGGCGACCGCGCTCGGGGCGTCGTTGGTGTGCAAGGTGGAGAACACCAAGTGACCGGTGAGCGACGCGTTGATCGCGATGTTGGCCGTTTCCGCGTCGCGAATTTCCCCGATCATGATGATGTTCGGAGCTTGGCGGAGCATGGCGCGGAGCGCGGCGGCGAACGTCATGCCGATGTCCGTTTTCACCATCACCTGGTTGATACCGGGCATCTCGTATTCCACCGGGTCTTCGACCGTGATGATCTTTTTGTCCGGCTTGTTGATGACGTTGAGACAGCCGTAAAGCGTCGTCGTTTTACCGGAACCGGTCGGGCCGGTGACCAGGATGATGCCGTCGGGCAAACCGATGAATTTCTCGAACGTTTCCTGGTCGTCCGAGAAGAAGCCGAGTTCGGGCAAACCGAGCACGAGCGCCGACTTGTCCAGAATACGCATGACGATCGATTCGCCATGGTTCGAAGGAACCGAAGAAACGCGGAGGTCGATTTCCTTGTCGGCCAACTTGAGCTGGATGCGGCCGTCCTGGGGAAGGCGCTTTTCGGCGATGCTCATCGTGCCGCTCATCACCTTCAAACGGGCGATCATCGCGGGCAAAAGTTTCTTCGGATGGTTCTCCACCTCGACGAGCTTGCCGTCCATGCGGTAGCGCACGCGGACGGAAGTCTCAAGCGGCTCGATGTGGATGTCCGACGCACGCAGACGCATCGCCTCCGTGAGCAAGTGATAAACCAGCTTGATGATCGGCGCGTCGCCTTCGTTGGTGCCCTCGACGCCTTCTCCCAACGCGAAGGCATCCACCGTGGAACTGGCGGCAAGGCCGTAAAATTGCTTGAGAGCCTGCTGAACCGAACGATGGGTCGCGCAAACGAACATCAGATCGCGCCCCAACACATGCGGGAGGCTGTCCAGCATTTCGAAATCGAGGGGATCGGATACGGCGAGGGTCAAGCTCAGGCCATCGTCCATCACCGGCACCACGAAATAGCGGCGGGCGATATCGTCCGGCACGGCTTCAAGGAGAGCCGCCTCGAAATTCACCTGATCCAAATCCACAAACGAGAGGCCGGCGTTGGCGGCGAGCACCTGGGCCACCGCCTCCTGCGTCAGCGTGCCTTGAGCGAGCAGATGTTCGATCAAGGTCTCACGGCCGGACAACGCGCCGCGCGCTTGGGAAACATCGGCTTCGCTCACCATGCCGGCTTCGATCAGCAACTGGGCGAGATATTCTTCGTTGGAAAACACGGGTTTTTGCAGCTCCGGGGATGGGGAAACACCGCGACAAACCGTTATGCGCCTGTCGTGGTCCTAGCACCTTGGTCAACCGCGCCCGGGGTTGTCAATCAGCCACGCCCCAGTTTCTCATCGAATCGAAAAATTCTTGGAAACCTAGGCAAAACAAGGCTCGCGGACCGCGCTTACAACCGGATCGCGTGTTTCTTTTGTCGGCACAATGCCAATTCCGGAACCTCTTCCGGGCAGGCTTTCCGGTGAATGCCGACGAGCAACCCGACGCCCATTAGAGCGAACACGATACTCGATCCACCGTAGGACACGAAAGGCAGCGGCAGGCCGTCGTTCGGCAGCAACGCCGTGGTCACCGCGATGTTTTGCATCGCGGGCACGACGATCATGCAGGTCAGGCCGATCGCCAGTAAACGCGAGAACATCGTCTTCGCCTGCATGGCGATGCCGATTCCGCACACGGCGATGAGGACGTAGCAAAGAACGGTGAGTAACGTGCCGCAAAGGCCGAGCTCTTCGCCGATTTCCGGGAAAATGAAATCGATGTGCGCGAAGGTCAGCGTGCCGAATTTTTCCGCGCCGTTGCCCAAGCCCACGCCGGTCGGCCCGCCGTTGCCGAAAGCCAGCAAGGCGCGCCATTGTTGCATGCCCTTGCCGAGCTGGTGGTTTTCCAGATCGAGCCATGCCTGGATGCGCGACATCCGGTTTTCGTCATTATAGATGTAGAACGCGGCGCCGCTCATCGCGGCCAAGGCGGTGGGCACGAGGTAAAGCAGGCGAGTGCCGGCGCAAAAGAACATCGCCGCACACCCCACGGACATCGATAGGGCGGTGCCGACGTCGGTTTCCCCCGCGATCAAAATGATCGGCACGCCGATGATCGCGCCGGGCAAAACGAATCCCTTCCAGAAGGTGCGCGTTTCGGTTTGCCAGCGGGCGAACCAAGCCGCCAGCGAGATCGCGCCGAGCAAACGGGCGAGCTCGGACGGTTGGAACTGGTTGATCACCGGCATGGGAATCCAGCGCTTCGAACCGAATTTTTCGATGCCGACGCCAGGCACGTAACACAGCACCAGCAACACGCAGCAGCCTCCCAAAGCCCAAGGCCAAAAACGTCGCATCAACGTGTCCGGCAAGCGACTCGCGATGATCGCGAAGACCACTCCCGCGGCGGCCATTTTCGCCTGTTTGGTGACGAATTCATACATGTCCGCCCCGCCCGCCCAGGGCCCGGTGCTCGTGAGCATCACCAAGCCGAGTACCACGAGCGCGGCCACCGCGAAGCACAGGATGATGGAGCAATAGCGCAGCATGTCCGCTCAGTTCGGAACGACCAAGGTCATGCCGACGCGAAGCTTCCGCGCATCTTCGATGCCGTTCGCCTTCATCAGCTTGTCTTGGTCTACCTTGAGGCGCCTGGAAATCTTCCACATGTTGTCGCCCTGTTGGACGGTGTAGCTGCGACCGCTCGCTTTCGGCGTCGTCTTCTCCGCCTCACGAACCGGGGTAGCGGCGGGTGCGGCCGACGTATTCGCCAGGGCGGACGGCTTCACGACCTTCGCTTTGGGTGCGCCATTAGTGACGTCCGCAGGCGCGGGTTCGACACGGCCGCGATCGGCCGAAGGAACGTTGGCCCGAAGGTCCGTCACTGCATCCGGCACCACCGCGGTGATTTTCTTTGGCGGCACGCGCAGGCTGATGCCCGGACGAAGCGCGATATTGGAATTCGCCTCACGCAACGCGCTTTCCTCCACCCCGCTAGTGAAGGCGATCTTCGCGTAAGTATCTCCCGCTTCCACGCGATGAGAAAGCTCGCCCGGCGCGATGCGGGGTAAATCGTCCACCGTCACACCCGAAGCGGTGCGGGGACTACTCGTCGTCACCACGACCGGTCGAGAAACGACCTCCACTTCCGGCACGCGACCTTCGATGAAACGGTGGTGGATGAAGAACAAAGCGATCGCCACCACGTGAACGGCCACGATCACGACCAAGCCGGTGGTGATTTTCCGGCCAGCTTCGCCGTCGTCCAGGTCGGCGGGATTCGCCGTCGCGGCGACCCGCTGCTTTCGCCCGCTCGTCACCGCGTGCAATCGCTTGAGCACGCCTTTACGGACGGGCAAACGTTTGGTGGCAAGAGTGGGGTTCGCTTTCATGGTTGCTAGCGGAGTTCGAGGACAAGATCGCGGAACACATTGCCGCGATGTTCATAACCGGAGAATTGATCGAAAGAAGAAGTGCCGGGCGAAAGAAGCACGGTCGCCCCGCGAGGCGCGAGTTTGCGCGCGGCGTCGATCGCCTCTTCGAGCGTGGTCACGGTTTCCACCGGGACAGCCGCGGAAAACAAACCGGCCAACGGCGAAGCGATTTGCCCGAAGGTCACCGCCGCGACCGCCTTTTTGCGCAGCAACGGAACGACCGGAGCGTAATCGAGGCCCTTTTCCTTGCCGCCCGCGATCAGCACCACCGGGCGGGTTTGCGAGCGGAGCGCGCTTTCCAAGGCATGCAAATTGGTGGCCTTGGAGTCGTTGAGATACTCGACGCCATCAAGCGTGCGGATCAGCTCGCAGCGGTGCGGCGGCGGCGCATAGCCATGGAGGGCTTTGCTCATGGTGGCGAGGGGAATACCGAGCGCCTCACCCGCGGCAAGCGCGGCCATGGCATTTTCGGCATTATGCAGTCCACGCAAGCTGGTTCCGTGCTCCAAGTCGAGAACTGTTTCACCTTTCTTAACAATCAGCCGGCCATCGGAAAACCAGTCGGCCGAAGTATCCTCGGTGGAAAACGTGACAACCTTCGCTTTCAGATCGGGCAAACGCTCGCCGGAACGAACCACCGCCGTTTCCGCCGGGGTCTGATTTTCGAACACGCGAAGCTTGGCGGCGTAATAAGCATCGACCGTCGGATAACGGTCCATGTGATCCGGCGCGAAATTCAGCCAGACCGCCACATCCGGCTTCAACGTGTGGATCGTTTCGAGTTGGAACGAACTGAGCTCAAGCGCCACCGCAGCGGGCGGATCGGCTTTCATCACCACCTCGGCGAGAGGCACGCCGTAGTTACCGCAAGGATCGCCGCCCATTCCAGCCGCAGCGAGAATCCGGCCGACCAATTCGGTCGTGGTGGTCTTGCCGTTGGTGCCGGTGATGCCGACGATTTTGCCGTGAAAAAAACGTGCCGCGAGTTCGGTTTCGCCGATCACCTCCCCCGCTCCGGCGGAAAAGGCGGCGACATAGGGACCGTACGTGTCGATGCCTGGGCTGACGACCAACAAGTCGCAAGTCACGGTTCGCCCAATCTCCTCGGTGGCGTTGGGATGAGAAACGGCACCCTGGGGCACTTGGGCAAACGCATCCGGGCCGGCCGTATCGTAAACCGACACGCGGGCACCTTCGCGCAGGGCGAGCGCCGCGGCAGCACGGCCACTGCGGCCTGCCCCGAGAACGGCAACGTGTTTTCCGGAGAGCGTCATGCGACTTTGAGCAAAGCGAGACCGAAGAGCGCGAGCATGATCGATAGCAGCCAGAAGCGGATGATCACCTGGCTTTCATGCCATCCCAACAGTTCGAAATGATGGTGGATCGGCGACATCTTGAAGATGCGCTTTTTACGCAGCTTGAAGCTGCCGACCTGGAGGATGACCGACATCGCTTCCATCACGAACACGCCGCCGATGATGACGAGCATGAGTTCCTGCTTCGCGCAGATCGCCGCGGTGCCGAGCGCTCCGCCGATGGCGAGCGAACCGGTGTCGCCCATGAACACTTTCGCCGGATGACAGTTGAACCAAAGGAAACCGAAGCCCGCGCCGACCAACGCCATCAGGAACACCGTCAGCTCGCCGACGTAGCGGTTATGCGGAATCCCGAGGTAATCGGTGGCCATGTAAAAATGCCCGGCGAGGTAGGCGAGAACGGCGTACGCCAGAGCGGCCGTAATTGTGCAGCCGGTCGCTAGACCATCAAGGCCGTCAGTGAGATTCACCGCGTTCGAACAGCCGATGATGATCGCGACGAAGAACGGAATCGCGAGCCAGTGCAGGTCAATGATCGACTCCTTGAAGAGCGGAAAACAAATCTCCCCGATGTTGATCGGACTTCCCTTCAATTGGAAACCGGCCACACCCGAGAAACGCTCGATTTCGGTCGCTCCGAAGCCAGAGATTTCCTTTTTGAAATAAATGAAGCAGGCCGCCACCAGGGCGATCACCAGTTGCCAGAAAAGCTTCGAGCGCGCGCTGACGCCGTCGGATTTCTTTTCCTTCACCTTCTTGTAGTCGTCGCAAAAGCCGAGCAATCCACACGCGCCCATCGTGCAGGCGCAAACCGCGACGAACGGATTGAGCGGTCGCGCGCAAAGCAGCGTGGAAACGAGCACCGTGCCGAGAATCAGCACCCCGCCCATGGTGGGCGTGCCGATCTTGCCGCCGTGGAGTTCGGCGAGCTTATGCACTTCGGCCGCGGTGCGGATCGGCTGGCCTACCTTGAGTGAAATCAAGCGCCGAATCACCCGCGGCCCAATGATCAGGCTGAGGATGAACGAGAGCAAACACGCCGTAGCCGCGCGGAACGTGATATACCCTAATAGGTTGAAAAACGAATAGGAGTGCGCCCAACCCTCGGGGTGAGTGGGATTGGCGAGAATCTCCGCATCGAAGGCGGCTTTCCAGAAATCGTAAATCGCGGGGAGCATCAGGAGCGGGGAAAAGCGGTGTTCATCACGCGTTCGATGGCGGCGCTGCGGCTGCCTTTGAACAAAATCGCATCACCGGAATGGGCCCCGGAGGAAAGCCACTCGGCGGCGGAGTCGACATCGGTGAAATGACGGCCCTGGCCCGCGGCGGCGAGTTCTTCGGTCCCCTCGCCCACGGCCACGACCATGATGCCGAGCCGCGCGGCGAGATCGCCGGTGCGACGGTGGGCAGCGGGTGCGTGCGAACCTTGCTCGCCCATGCGGCCCAACACGGCGATCCGTCGACCACCGTTTTCCACCGGCACTTCGGCCAGCGTTTCAAGAGCCGCCGCCATCGATTCAGGGTTGGCGTTGTAGGTGTCGTCGTAAATCCGCAGGCCGTTCCACTCGTAGCGGCGCAGGCGTCCTCCAGTCAGCGAAGCGGTCGAAAGGCCTTCCGCGATCTCCTCGGGCGAAAGGCCGAGCTTCCAGCCGGCACCCGCGGCGAGCAAGGCGTTCGTGACCATGTGACGACCGGCGACCGGCAGCAGCACATCGACCGGCGCTTCGCCTTCGATGACGAGTTTGAAACGCGTGAACCCATCGCCGCATTCCATGGCTTCCGCCCGGATCAACCCGCGGCCGTTGCCGACCGGGATCACATGGGCTTTCGTGCGCTGGCGGAAGTATTCGTAAAAATCGCAACCGGCGGGCACGAACAACGTCCCATCCGGTGGCAGCGCGCGGGCGAGCATGCCCTTTTCCTCGGCGATGCCTTCGCGCGATCCCATGTACTCGATGTGCGCGGTGCCGACGTTGGTGATGATGCCGATTTTCGGGTGGGCGATTTCACACAGCGGCGCGATTTCGCCCGGATGGTTCATGCCCATTTCCCACACCGCCGCTTCGCAATCTTCGCCGGTCGATAACACGGTGAGCGGCAAGCCGATGTGATTGTTCAGATTGCCACGGGTGGCGTTGACCTTGAACCGGCGGGAAAGCACCGCCGCGGTAAAATCCTTGGTGCTCGTCTTGCCGTTGGAGCCGGTGATGCCGACGACCGGGATCCGCAATTCGGATCGCCACCAGAATGCGAGACGTTGCAATGCGGCGAGGGTGTCCTCGACCACGATCACCGAACCGGAAACCGGCGTGCCGCCTTCCCATTGGTCGACCACCACCGCCGTCGCGCCCGCATCCAGAGCGGTCGCCACGAAAGAATGGCCGTCGAAACGGTCTCCGCGCAGGGCGAAAAACGCCGCACCCGGCGAGATCGTGCGGGTATCGGTGGAGACTCCGGCGGAAACGAGCGCTTCCGGGTTCCCCGCCACCACCCGGGCGCCGAGGATTTCCGCGAGTTGGCTGGCCGGGATCGATCTCATGGACGGCTGTCGATTTCGCTGCGTTCGCGCAGCGCTTTCCAAGCGTGTTTCCGGTCGTCGAAATCGACCGTGTAATCGGCGAACTGCTGATAGGTTTCGTGGCCTTTGCCCGCGATGAGGACGATATCGCCCGCGCGTGCGGCTTTGATCACGGTGTTGATCGCCTCGGCGCGGTCCGGAATACTCTTGAACGGCTTGCCGTTCATCCCCGCTTCGATTTCGCGGATGATTTCGAGCGGGTCCTCGCTCCGGGGATTGTCGGAAGTGATCACGCAAGCGTCGCTATGACGCGCGGCGGCGACGGCCATCAGCGGGCGTTTCTTGCGGTCGCGATCGCCACCACAACCGAACAGGGTGATCAAACGACGCGGGTTGAGTTCGCGCAGCGTGCGGCAGGCGTTTTCCAACGCGTCCGGCGTGTGGGCGTAATCGACGAAAACCGTCGCGCCCCCGGCATTGCCCACGTTTTCCATCCGGCCGGGCACCTGCGGCGCGTCGGCCACGGCGGCGACGGCGTCACGAGGACGAATGCCGCAGACACTGGCGGCGCCGAGCGCGCCAAGGAGATTGTAGACGTTGAAGCGGCCGATCAGCGGCGCGCGCACGAGGAACGTTTTGCCGCGGGCGCTCAGTTCGAACTCCATCCCGCGCGCGGTCTGGCGCAAGTTGTTGGCGCGGAAATCGGTATGCACGCCGAAGCCGAAACGCAGGACGGGCAATTTACCTTCCAGTGCGGCGGCAAGATCGGCGCCGTAGGAGTCGTCAACATTGATGACGGCCACCGGCTTCTTACCCGAAGGATTCGCCGCGAGGGCCTCGAACCACGACTTCTTCGTCTCGAAATACCGCTCGATCGTGCCGTGGTAGTCGAGATGATCCTGCGTCAGATTGGTGAAAATCGCGGCGTCGAAGCCAAGTGAATGAACACGCTTTTGATCGATGCCGTGCGAGGAAACTTCCATCGCCACTCCCTTACAACCGTGATCGCGCATGCGGGCGAGAAGTCCCTGCAATTCGACCGGACCGGGGGTGGTCGAGGTCGCCGGAGCGGATGTTTCGCCGTCGTCCACCGTCACCGTGCCGAGCAGACCGGCGCGATGCCAAGCCGACTTCATGATGTGATGAAGCAGAAACGCGGTGGTCGTTTTGCCATTGGTGCCGGTCACGCCGGCGACCGACAGATCCTTCGAGGGTTCGCCCGCGAGCGCGCTGGCGGCGATGGCGAGGGCTTCGCGGCTGTCGCCCACGTGAAACCACGTCACGTCCGACGCGAGATCCACAGGCGGAGCGGTTTCCGCCACGATCGCCCGGATGCCGGCGGAAAGGGCGGCGTCGATGAAATTGTGGCCATCGGCGGCCTCACCGCGCACGGCGGCGAAAACGGCATCCGGTCCAGCTTCGCGGGAATCGGCGGTGACGCGGGAAACTTCGGTGTCGAGCGGTCCTGCAACCGTCGCGCGGGAAAATCGGGAGGCTAAATCGCGCAAAATCATCGGTCTTGGGAGCGGGCGAGCGGGGTTGGAGAAATCGGTTCGGTGGGCTTCAAATTCATGGAGGTGGCGATCCGCGCGGCCATCTTGCCAAAGACGGGCGCGGCAATGGTGCCGCCGTAACGCGACACCTTGTTCGTCTGGGGATCGTCGATCACGACCACGGCGACGAACGCCGGATCGTCGGCGGGCATCATGCCTGCGAAGGAAACGGTGTAGCGGCCTTCGAGGTAACCGCGTTCAACCGGATTGTGCTTCTTGGCGGTGCCCGTCTTGCCAGCGACCCGAAAGCCGGGGACGGCAGCGAGCGGCGCGGTGCCCTGTTTTTCAACCACTTTTTCCAAAGCGGCCCGCATTTTTTTGGCCGTTTCCGGCTTGATCGCACGCTGAACGATTTCCGGTTCGAATCGTTCCACCTCGGTACCGTCGTTGGCGATCAATGCGCGAACGATCTGCGGTTTCATCAGGTTGCCCCCGTTGGCGATCACGCTGTACGCCGCGGCCACCTGTAAGGGTGTGACATTCAAGGCGTAACCATAGCTGGCGCGGGAAAAGTCGGTCGGATTGCCCGAGTTGCGCACGAGGCCGCCGCTTTCACCCAAAAGCTGGATGCCGGTCTTCTTGCCGAAGCCGAAATCGCGCACGTATCGATAAAACCGGTCCATCCCCATCTGCCGGGCCAGTTTGTAGACGCCGATGTTGCTCGATTTCTGTAGGACGCCTTCGACGGTGAGCCAGCCATAGGGATGATGATCGGGCACCCGGATAGGGCCCTCCTCATAAACGCCGTTGTGACAGAAAACCGTCGTCTGCGGCGTGACCAGGTTCTCGTTCAACGCGCCGGCCGCCGCGACGATTTTGAACGTGGAACCCGGTTCGTAGATCGCTTGCAGGGCGAAGTTGAACCCGGTCTCGACGATGCGTTCGCGCCGATTGAGATCGAGATTGGGCCGGCTCGCCATCGCCAGGACGCCGCCGGTTTTCGGATCCATGACCACCACCGCCGCCTTGCGCCCCTGATACTCGGTCATCGCGGCATCGAGTTCTTCTTCGACGATCGCCTGGATGCCCATGTCGAGCGTGAGCTGGACGTTCAACCCCGGACGTGGGGGTAAAAGGCTGCCGGAATCGCCCGGCATCACCATCCCCCTGACGTCGCGGCGATGTTCGCGCCAGCCGTCTTTGCCGACGAGATAGCTTTCCATCGTCGATTCGACGCCGAAAGCGCCGACGATCTTCGGCACCGGTTTGCCTTCGTCGTTCTTTTCGGTGCGCTCGCCCGTGAAACCGACGAGGTGTGCGGCCTGGGTCGGCGCGGGATACCAGCGTTTGAGCGAATTTTGCCAGTCGAAGCCCTCGATGCCGCTGCTTTCGATCGTTTCACGAAGGCGATCGGCCACATCGGCGGGCAAATCCTTGGCGAGGGGAAAATACTTGGCCTTGCTCCCTTCAATGCGCGCCCGCAGTTCCTCGCGCTTCATGCCGAGCGGTCGCGCCAGCACGCCGATCGCGTAGGCGAGATGCTTCTGCACGATTGCGTCTTCCGATTCGCGAGTGAGGATTTCCCCACGCAAAGCGTTCACGCGTTTGCGTTGCGCGTCGCCGTCCATTTCTCCCCAACCGGTCTGCATGGAGGCTTCGGCGTAGGCAAGGCCGCGCGCGACCACCTTTGGGTCGAGCAGGTGATCCTTATCGACCATCAACGAAGACACCGGGAAGCTTTTCGCCACGACCTCCTCGTTGCGATCGACGATCATGCCGCGCAACGCGGGCAGCTTTTCGATGCGGTGGTAGGTCTTCTTCGCGCTCGCCGCGTAACGATTCCGGTCGATGAGCTGAATCTGGATCAACCGGGCCGAAAGCACGCTGAGCCCGGTCACCAGGACCGAGCACAGAATCATGGAACGGCTGTTGAACGTGCGGAGCATGGATTACGGGGCGGCCAAAGCCACCGCCCGTGCGGGTGTGGATTTCACCTCCTCGACCGCTCCACGTGGAATCGCCTTCAGCATGGAACGCTGTTGGGCAAGTTCCTCGCGAATCACGAAACGATTCAGGGCCTGATCGATACGCATTTCGGTCGTCCGGATATCGAGCTGATGCTGCTCGATGCGTCGTTCGGCCCGGTCGATTTCTCGCAGCGTCTGGATCTGGCGATTCTTGAAATAAGCGTAAAGCACTCCTCCGGACGCGGCCACGACGGCACCCAGAATCATCGCAACGAAAAGCGAAGCGGAATGACGAGGATCTGAACGGCGGCGATTCATAAGGGAGCTAAAAGCTCGGCGACCCGCAGTTTGGAACTGCGAGCCCGGGGATTTTGGGAAATTTCGGAGTCGGTAGGGGCGACCGCTTTTCTCACCAGAAGACGAAATCTGCAATCGGGATTCGGTCTCGGATCGGGCCAACCCGGCTCATCGAGCCAAGCGGTCGAGCGATACTTCAAAAAGCGTTTCACCATCCGGTCTTCAAGACTGTGGAAAGTGATCACCAGCAAGCGGCCGCCAGGTTTCAGCACCCGCACGGAGGATTCCAGCGCCTTGCTAAGCGATTCGAGCTCTTCGTTCACCGCCATGCGGATCGCCTGAAACGTGCGGGTCGCCGGATGCGTGCGACCTTGGCGACCGATCGCGCGCTCGATGCAAGAGGCGAGATCGGTCGTCGTTTCGAACGGCTTGCGAGACCGGCGCTCGACGATCGCCGCGGCGATCCGGCGAGCCTTCGGCTCTTCGCCAAATTCGAAAATCATCCGCGAGATGTCCTTTTCATCCCAGCGATTGACGATGTCCGCCGCGGTGCGTGGGCTCGATGGTCCCATCCGCATGTCGAGCGGGCCTTCCCGCATGAAGGAAAATCCCCGTTCGGCGGCATCGAGCTGACGGGAGGAAACGCCCAGATCGAGCAGCAAGCCGTCGGCGCGTTCACCGCGCAGAACTTCCGGAGCCTGTTCGATCTCCGCGAAATTGCTTTCCCACGTCGAAAAACGGTCGCCGAAGCGAGCCAACCGGGCGCGGGCATGAGCGAGCGCCTCCGGATCGCGATCGATGCCAAGCACCCGCGCGCCCGATTCCAGGAACGCCTCGCTGTGACCGCCGCCGCCGAGGGTGCCGTCGATGATGAATTTTCCTGGACCCGCCGCCATCCACTCCGACACCTCATCCGGCAGCACCGGCAGGTGGTAATGGGGCAAATCGCCGGAGGATTCCGGTTCCGAAGCGTTGGTAACGGAAGAAATTGGATTGGAAGAGAGAAGGGGCGTCCGCGCCGACAACCAGCCAGAAGCGGCGCGAACGTCCCGATTTTCAGCGACAAGGGGGAGCGTCCCATGAACCTCCTTGTCGTCAGCCAGGAAAGATTCCGAACGCCGTTCCGGAAACCAGCCAGGAACGGAACGGGCGTTCGGTCGTTGAATGGCGGATTGAAGCCGTGTCCCATTGGCTCCCCCCCGCCCAGCCAGGAAAATGCCGGTCGCCCGCGCCGACAACCAGCCAGCGGCGGCGCGAGCGACCTTTTGAAGCAACGAGATGGGGCGTGTCCCATTTTGCCCCTCCCGTTCAGCCAGGAAAATTTCCGCCTGCCGTTCCACCGTCTCCACGCCCGCCCGGGCGGTCGCCGCCATGGGGCGGACCGCGTGGGAAATCGGAAGTGTTGCCGTGAATTGCATGATGGATGGAAAGGCGTGTCGTTTTACAGAATGCCGAGTTCGTCCTCGTCGTTCTGATTCATCTCGATTTCGAGCACGCGTTCGTGGTTCGCCTTGCTCCAGATCTCGAAATGTTTGCCGCGACCCGCGAGGACGACATCGCCCTCCCCGCCGATCCCGGCTTTCTCACTCAAATCTTTGGGCACCAGGAGCTTGCCCTGATCGTTCAGCGAAGCCTCCCGGCACAGCATGTAGAGACTGCCGAGGGCGGCTTGCTTTTTCGCCGGGGTCAGATCGCTGGCTTCCACCGTCGCGACCCGTTCGTCGAAGGCCTCCTGTGAGAGCACTTTGATGACCGGAAGATCGTGGGTCTTCGAAAAGAGCAGCCACAACACCTGCCCCACCGCAGGGCGCCAATCGGGGCGAATGGAAACCCGATGCTTCGGGTCCATCTTGTAGGGCAGGAAACCCCAGTAGCGCTGACCGGTTGTGCTCAAAAGCGGTGAAATGAATTTCGCTTCAGTGCCCGCAAGTACACCAGAGAACACCAGAAGGGTCAACGAGATTCTTTAAATGATCGGAATCCTCGCAAAATCGTTCATTTTCAGTCATTTGAATCCGAAATCTAACATTTTTGAAAGGTGCAAAAACGCCGTTTGATGCGTCTAAAAGTAGAAATTTTGTGAGTTTGAGTCGCAAAAGCGGCCACTTTTATTTAAAAAATTATACTAGTGTACTTGCTAGGCCGGATTGGGATTCAAGTGTACTCCGCTTGCCTTGTTTTGGTAAAACGGTCGACCTTACGCCTGTGACCGCCGCCGACCTCGCTCGTTCCGCCACGACTGACTCCGAACCACCCACGCAGCTTGATGCGGCCGCCCGCACCCTTTGGTTGGCCAAAGCCGGACGGTGGGACGAAGCACACGATCTTTGCCAGGATCTCCCGGATCCCGGTGGAGCCTGGATACACGCGTGGCTTCATCGCGAAGAAGGCGACCTGAGCAATGCCGCCTATTGGTATGCCCGTGCTCACCAACCCGTTCCCGCGAAAGATCTATCGCTCGCCGACGAGTGGAATCAGATCGCCGGCGCTTTGTTGGACTGATCGTCTCCAACCCGGTCGAGATCGGGCAAAGAAGCCCCGTCCACCCAGGAGCCATCCACCAAAACCTGCCGCGCGATCGCCGGGATTCCCCGCTCGTTGTTGGTGATGAGCGAGTGCAGCAAGAAAGCGCCCGCCTTCCCGATCTCCAGCGGATGCTGGTGAATGCCTGCGGGAACCGCGATATCGGCGACGGTTGTGACCGCCAATCCGATATCCTCGGGAACACGCAAGCCGACCGCTTCCAAGATGGAAGGAACCTCGGCAACGTCCGTGAAAATGGCATCCACGCGCTGTTCCTCCATCCACTTCACCATCTTGCTTGCGCGGGCGGGGTTACTGGGGTCCGTCACCACGCATACCGGCACTCGCTCCTCCTCCGCTACCAAGCGCTGGGCCATCAAGAATCCCGCCTCGAACAAATGCCCGCCCTTGCGAACCATTTCCGCTTCGTTTGTTAGAAATCCAATCCGGCGATAGCCTTTCGAGCGGATCATCTGGAAAGCCCTCATCGCATTGCCCACCTGATCGGATGAAACGACGTGGCAGGCCGGATGCCGCATCGATTGCCCGAATCTCACCAGGGAATAGCAATCCCACGGAAAATTTCCCCAATGCGGATCTTCCCGTTGGGGCGGCAGCAGAATCCCGCGAATCCCGCGTGCCTGAAGGATTTCATGCAACCGGCTCGGATGAAGTCCCGAGGCCAGTTGAAACTCTTCCAAGCGATAGCCCAACTTCGCCGCCGCCGCTTCAGCTCCGATCCAATAGGCATCGAAGTGCCGGTAAGATCGGAGTTTGCTGGCCGGCCTCCACGTGTTGATCCAAGCCAAGGTCGCCGTGATCGGCTGGTTCGCGGAACCCCGTTTGTAACTCGCCAGTTCCGCGGCGGCCGAATTCGGACGATAGCCCATGCGATCCGCGAATTCCTGGATTTCCCGGCGCTTCGCCTCAGAAAGCTCCGGGCTGTTCTTCAACGCCAGGCTGACGGCGGCGATCGAAACTCCCAGCGCGGTCGCAATTTCCCGTTGAGTGACCGGTCGTGGAGCATCGGGGTCGGACATGAAAATACAGGCTGGAATTCATATCTCATCCCTTCAACCGGAGACGGCCTTAACCGTTTAAGCTCCAAAGTGGTTTTCAGGTTAACAAGGTTGCCGTTTCTCTACGAATCCTAGCAATCGGAAAAAACCCAATGCGTTCCGAATTATCCAAAAGGCCGTGGAGTTACGTGGTGTTTTTCACCCTTCAACGCGCGAATCCGCCATCGAGCGATCGTCGTGAATGTCCGACGTCTCCCTGGACCGGCCCGGTTCTCCGGCGTGTCCCGGCAATTTCCGGCGGCTTTTCCAGACCCAAACCTACCCAAAAAAATTGAAAACCCGATCCACCCTTCTGGCGCTGGCGCTATCCAGCACCAGCCTGCTCGCCGCCGTACATCCCGGCATGCTGCACACCAATGCCGACTTCACCCGCATGGCCACGAAAGTCGCCGCAAACGCCCAACCCTGGAAGGGCAGCTATGATCTCCTCGTCGCGAGCACCAACTCCCAGAGCACCTGGGGACCGCGAGCCGTGTCCGTGATCAACCGCGGGACCTCACCCGACAACTGCGCCCTTCTCTATAACGACGCGGCCGCGGCCTACCAAAACGCACTGCGTTGGAAGATCACCGGCGACGTCGCCCACGCCAACAAGGCCGTCGAAATCCTCAACGCCTGGGGCTACACGCTGACCGCCATCACCGGCAACGCCGACCGATTCCTCGCCGCCGGTCTTTACGGCTACGAAATCGCCAACGCCGCCGAAATCATGCGCACCTACTCCGGTTGGGCCGCGGCGGACCAGACGCAGTTCAAGAACATGATGCTCACCGTGTTCTACCCGATGAACAACGACTTCCTGGTCAATCACAACACCGCCCACATCCAGAACTACTGGGCGAATTGGGACCTCTGCAACATGGCCTCGATCCTCGCCATCGGCATCCTCTGCGACGACCAGGCGAAGATCGACCAAGCGGTGAACTATTTCAAAACCGGCGGCGGCAACGGCGCGATCAACAACGCCGTGCCCATCCTTCACTCGCCCACGCTCGGGCAATGGCAGGAAGCAGGCCGCGACCAGGAGCACACGATCATGGGGGTCGGTCTCATGGCCGTCATCTGCGAGATGGCCTGGAATCAGGGCATCGACCTCTACGGTTACAACAACAAGCGCTTCATGGCGGGAGCCGAATACGTCGCCCGCTACAACAACCTGAAAACGGTTCCGTTCGCCTACTACTCCTGGCGTTCGGGCACCGGCGGAGGCACGGCCAACACCCATGGCGTTGTTTCCAACGCCGGCCAAGGTGCCACCCGCGCGGTCTGGGACACGATCGTCGGCCACTACTCGCATCGCCTCGGGATTTACCTCCCAGAGCTTGAGGAAAAAGCCGCCGCCACTCGCCCCGACGGCGGTCCGCAATACGGCGTCCACGCCAGCCAGTTCGATCACCTCGGTTTCACCACGCTCACCAGTTACCGCGACCCCATCACGACCAGCCTGCCCTCCGGCGTTTACCAGCTCACCGCCCGCCACAGCGGCAAAGGGCTGACCGCCTATAACAACGGCACGGCCAATGGGACCAACATCGAACAGAACACGATCGTCGATCCGAACAGTGCCGATAAGCAAAACTGGGCTGTCACCGCGCTCGGCTCCGGCCAATACAGCGTCATCGGCGCGTTCAGCGGTCGCGCGATGGATGTTTACGGCATCTCCACCGCCAACGGGGCCAACATCAACCTCTGGGACTACTGGGGCGGCAATGGACAAAAGGTCACGCTTTCCGCCACCGACAGCAACTACCACCGGCTGTTCTTCGTCCATAGCGGCAAGACGGTCGCCGTCGCCGGCGGCTCCACGGCGGATGGAGCGAACGTGCTCCAGTGGCAAAACACCGGCGGCACCGAACAGCAGTGGAAATTCACCGGCGCCACCACCGTGCGCAGACTGCGCCTATCCACCTCGACCAACCAATACCTGCGCCACTCGGGTTTCCGCGCCTACATCGCCACCGACCCCTTCCCGGCGCAGGATTCCGAGTTCCGCGTCGTCACCGGATTATCGGGGCTGACCGGCGTTTCCTTCGAGTCGATCAACTTCCCCGGCCGCTACCTGCGCGTTCGAACGGATGGCACCATATGGGCCGAGGTTTCGGACGGCACGTCCGCCTTCAATGACAGCGCCTCCTTCCGTCGCGTCACCGGCCTGTCGGACACCGCGAAGTATTCCTATCAGATGTGGACCGACTCCACCCGCTACCTGAGCAACGTCTCCGGCGTCGTGAACGCCACCACCGTGTCCGGCGCGACCGCTCAGGCGAACGCGACCTTCGCCGAAGTCTTCCCGGCGGACGGTTATTGATTCCGCGCGATCAGGCGGATCGGCGTTCCCAAAGCCGAGCCGCCCCTTCGTTGAAAACCCGCTCCCTCTTGAAGCGGGGCTCGCGCGCGCTGTCCGCGTTCGTCACGTGACGATTTCCGACAGCTTCCCAATCTCCTCCTACAACCCAGAACCCTACCAAAAAATGAAAACCCGATCCGCACTCCTGTTGCTGGCTCTATCCAGCACCCACCTGCTCGCCGCCGTTCACCCGGGGATGCTTCACACCGAAGCCGACTTCACCCGCATGGCTCAAAAGGTCGCCGCGAATGAGCAACCCTGGAAAGGCAGCTATGACCTTCTCATCGCGAGCGCCAACTCCCAGAGCACCTGGGGGCCGCGCGCCGTGGGAACGATCAACCGCGGCACTTCCCCCGACAACAGCGCCTTGCTCTACAATGACGCCGCCGCGGCCTATCAAAACGCGCTGCGCTGGAAAGTCACCGGCAACACCGCCCACGCCGATAAAGCCGTTCAAATCCTCAACGCCTGGGGCTACACACTCACGGGCATCACCGGCAACGCCGATCGCTACTTGGCCGCCGGTCTCTACGGCTACCAGATGGCGAACGCCGCCGAGATCATGCGCACCTACTCCGGCTGGGCCGCGGCGGATCAGACCCAGTTCAAGACGATGATGGTGAACGTGTTCTACCCACTGAACAACTGGTTCCTCGTGAACCACAACGACGCCCACATCCAGAATTATTGGGCGAACTGGGACCTCTGTAACATGGCGTCCATCCTCGCCATCGGCATCCTCTGCGACGACCAACCGAAGATCGATCAAGCCGTCAATTACTTCAAAACCGGCGGCGGCAACGGCTCGATCAACAATGCCGTGCCCATCCTGCACTCGCCCACCCTCGGTCAGTGGCAGGAATCCGGCCGCGACCAGGAGCACGCTCTCATGGGCATCGGTCTCATGGGCGTCATCTGCGAAATGGCCTGGAACCAGGGCATCGACCTCTACGACTACAACAACAAACGCTTCATGGCGGGAGCCGAGTATACCGCCCGCTACAACAACATGAAGGCCGTTCCCTTCTCCTACTATTCCTGGCGTAGCGGCCAGGGCGGTGGCAGCCCGAACACCCATGGTGTCGTCTCCAACGCCGGCCAAGGCGCGACCCGTGCAATCTGGGACACGATCGTCGGCCACTACTCGCATCGTCTCGGCATCTACCTTCCCGAGCTTGAGGCGAAAGCCGCCGCCACCCGACCTGACGGCGGTCCTTCCTATGGTCAGCATGGCAGCAAGTTCGACCACCTCGGCTTCACCACGCTCACCGGCTATCGCGGCCCGATCGCTACCAGCCTGCCCTCCGGCGTTTACCAACTCACCGCCCGCCACAGCGGCAAGGCCCTGACCGTTTTCAACAACGGCACCGCGAACGGCACCAACATCGAGCAAAACTCCATCGCCGATCCCAACATCGCCGATAAGCAGAACTGGACGATCACCGCCCTCGGTTCCGGCCAATACAACGTCATCGGCACCTTCAGCGGTCGCGCGATGGACGTTTATGGCATCTCCACCGCCAACGGAGCGAACGTGAATCTCTGGGACTACTGGGGCGGCAACGGCCAGAAAGTGACCATGACCGCCATCGACAGCGGCTACTACCGCCTGAACTTCGTGCATAGCGGCAAGGCGCTCGATGTCTCCGGCGCTTCCACCGCCGATGGCGCGAACGTTTTCCAATGGCAGAACACCGGCGGCACCAACCAGCAATGGAACTTCACCGCCGCCTCCACGGTGCGTCGGTTGCGTTTGTCCACGACGACCAACCAATACCTCCGCCACTCCGGCTTCCGTGCCTACATCGCCACTGATCCCTTCCCGGGTCAGGATTCGGAGTTCCGCGTCGTCACCGGACTGTCCGGACTCACGGGCGTATCCTTCGAGTCGATCAACTTCCCCGGCCGTTATCTGCGTGTCCGCACGGACGGCACGGTGTGGACGGAAACCAGCGACGGCACTTCGGCTTTCAATGACAGCGCCTCCTTCCGCCGCGTCACCGGTTTGTCGGATACCACGAAGTATTCCTATCGGATGTGGACCGATACCACCCGTTACCTGACCAACGTATCGGGCGCGATCAACGCCACCGCGCCCGCCGATTCCGCCGCGCAGGCCAACGCCACCTTCGCCGAGGTCTTCCCGGCGCCGGGTTACTGACCCTGGTAAATCCGGCCGGTTCGGAGCTAGCCCTCCGGACCGGCCATGGTATTCCTTGCGTCATGCGGAAAAACAAACACCTCGGCATAGCAGGCCTCGCCCTCGTCAGTCTGACGGGAGCGCTGGTGTGCGCCTATCGTTTCAAGGTCGCTTCTCCGCAGACGCAACAGTCATCCAAGATTGAGAGAACGACTCGCCCCGCCGTCGCGCTCTCCGCTTCATCGGAGGCCGACGGCTCCTCTCGTCCTGAAATCAGAGAGAGAGTTTCCAGCGATGAAAAACCGGCCGCGCTCGTTTGGCCTCTGCCCCGCGCCGCGGAATCGGAGACGAGAAAAGCGGAACTATTGGCCGCGCGCGAAGCCGCCCTGCAAATCGCCGACCCTAACGAACGAAACGCCGCCCTCTCCCGTGTTTGCTATCAATGGGCGGAGTTCGACCCTCGCGGCGCGATCGAGCATGCGCTCGCCTGGAACCTAGAAGAAGCACCCGGCCTCTTCGAAAACCTCGCCCTGCAATGGGCATCGGCCGATCTTCCCGCCGCGCGCGCGTGGACCGAAACGCAGCCGCCCAGTGAATTTCGCTCCGAGCTCGTGATGCGTATCGGATTCGCCTTGGCGCAAAACGATCCCGAGGCCGCCGCGCACTACGTGGTTCGCGAAACGACACCGGGTCCTTCGCAAACGGAAGCGGCGATCGCCGTGCTCCATCAATGGCTGCAAAAAGATCCGGACGCCGCCTCGGCGTGGGCGAATGGTTTTCCTGCCGGAGCTCTGAGAGAGCGCGCTCTGCAAGAGGTCGCTGGCTTGAAGCACGGCAATCAGCCGGAATAACCAATGGCCGCCATCGCGATGACTACTCCGGCGTTTTCCCGGTAAGCGTTCGATAAGCCGCCTTGGCCAGCAAGGCTGCGCCCGCCGCGTTGGGATGGACGCCATCGGGCAACAGCTCGGGGTGCCTTTCCAAAGCCGCATGCATGTCGATCATTCCGGTTTGCTCGTCCTTGGCGACTTGCGCGATTAACGGCATTTCATCTTCGACCACTCGCTTGCGAATGGTGAAACGCTCTTCGCCCACCACCGGCGCCGGCCGGCAAATGAAGATGCGCGGCTTGCTTTCCAACGCGCGGAACTTGCCGATCAGGTCCTTGTAGTCGCCGACGAAGTTGTCCTTGAACTTCCAGTTCTGCGGCTTCGAATCGTTGGTACCCAGCATGATGATCACCACGTCGGGCTTGAACGCGAGCGCCTCCTTCAAAGGTCCGGTGGTCTGGTAAGGAAAATCGCCCGCGTTCAACAAGGTCCGCGCGCTTTTCCCGAAATTCCCGACGAGCCATTTGTCGCCAAGCAGCCGCTGGAGCTGCGCGGGATACGCCTGCGTTTTCCGGTCGGGCAACCCCGCCCCTTCCGTGATGCTATCGCCCACACACGCGACTTTGATCGGCGCGGTGTAATCGGATTCGCGGATCGGAGCGTTGGGGTCCGCGGCGTGAAGCAAGGTTCCGGCAAACGAAGCGACTAAAGCCAGAAGAAGGTGACGGCGTTTCATGAGCTGTGACGGTTACGGATACGTATTTCTCCAATCTAAATCTCCTGCGGTTCGAATCGGCGTTCCCGGGCTGCCACCGACCTTCTCGAAAAACTCATCCTCGTGCACCAGCCGCTTCGCTTCCTTCTCAGACGCGCCCTTACGTCGATACGCCTTCTCCGCATCACGATCGCTTGAACCAATCGAGTCGACGACTGAGTCTGCGAGCCCTCCCATCACTCTCACGCATCCACATAGCGAGAAGGAGGTCGAGATGCAAAGCGCCAACAGGCCGATGGAACGGAAGCATCGAGGGGTTTTTTGCATGACTGAAAATTGGATTAGCCTGCGAACCCAACAGCAAATCGATTGGAGTGTCACGGGATTTCCCCGCAACGTCGCGGCGCGTCGCCGAGATGAATCGCCCCACGGTGAGGGTCTATGGCGTTTTTATTTAGCGACCGTCCCTTGCAACTTTTTGATGGATAACCGGATGATTCGATTCCCCGCGCGGAAGATAGGCACCTCTTCACCCATCTTCAAACGAACACTCCCGGTAATCGCTGACGATTTCGACTGAACTCTCTGCCCCTGATTCATCTCGGTCGCCCATCCAAGGCTGTAGGAGACGAGCATGGCATCGGAATCCCCCTGAGCCAGCGTGCCAGCGAATCTCAGATCGCCCTCCTCACCAAGCGAAGCTTCGAAGCGACGCGAGGCGGTCACTACGGATAATTCGAGAGGCTTCCCTTGGTCGTCGCTCACGGTGAGCGTGAGTTGGTAATTGTCCGGTAGCTCTTGGTCACTCGAATCAGCAGTCCGTGGACGCGGAGGACGGGGATTCGGAATGGGCATTTGCGCCGGTTGCGCCGGTTGTGGCTGTTGTGCTGGTTGTGCTGGTTGTGATTGTGCAAAAAGCAGCGACGGAACCAAAAGCACCGGAAGGAAGACTCGTTTCATAAACTTAATTAGGTTAACGGATTTCACTGAATAAGACTGAAACAGGCTAACAACGAGATCTGACCGATCTTTATTCAATCGAGGTGTAAAAACCGCCGCGACGACGTAACGGCGGCACCCGATGCTCCCCTGCTTTTTAGCATCCGGCGCTGGCACGCGGACTACGATTTCCGTCGCCAGTGGAGGGAGTGATTTTCTTGCTCCCGCCGAAATTGGAAAACGGCGCTTAAGGAGGCTCACTCTCTCGCGCGCGCCGGTCCAACAACAGAGAGAGCATCAATTCGTCGTCCGCGTTGGCGTAATCCAACATCGAAACGAAACGTTTTTGCTCAATAGCGCTACTAAGAACGTATCCTCGCAATCGTCCTCCTAAAAGCTCCGCGACTCCATAGACGACGTCATCGGCGCCCAGATAATAATAGTTCGCCGAGCAATGAGCCATCCAGAGACCATCAACCCGGCAGATAAACGTGTGGCAGGACAATGCGGGCAGCTTGGTGGGGTCCACGCAGTGCATAGGGGGCAGACTAACATTGGGTGACCCCCAATGCAATTTGAGATCCTGAATCCGCTAAAAAACGCACTCGAACCTAACAGATACCCCATTCCCTGTTAGCCCGCGGCGCGTATAAACCCGGCCAGTTTCTTCTCCGAGACCTTGCCCATCACGGGCACGTCGGGAGCGAAGAGCGAAACGCGGAACTCTTCCAATTGCCAGCCGTGACCCCAAAGGCGCGGATCGTCGGGATGAGCGGTCCATTCGCGCAACCACGGCTCCCAGAGTTTTTCGAAGCGTTCCGATTTTTCTAAATCCTTCACCAATGGCAACGAATCGACCCGACCCAACCGTGAACGGATCGCTTTGAAATAACGCGGGTAATCGATGAGCCGCGCGAATCCCGCCCGCCAGGCGAAGCGTCCGCGCAACAGCCAGGCGAGTTGCTCTTCGAGGTCGCGCACGATCGGAGCGTGGTTGCGATCACCGCGATGGGAATCGATCCATCGACGGATTTCAGCGAGGTGCTCCAACGTTTCATCAAGCGCGCGACCAATCCGCGCGGCGGCATCGTGCCACGATCCGCGAGCCTTTTGCGCGGCGACCTGGAAGGCTTCAGGCGATCTCGGCAACGACGAACCGAGCGCGCATTCGGCGGCCAGAGCGAGCAAGTCCTCCATCGCGGTTCCCCCGACTCCCAAACGAGGCAGCTCGACCTTCGCCATCATCCCGAGCGGAAAGCGTTTCTTCGTGTAGGCGACTTGATCCGGCTGCGCGAGCATGAGCAGTCGCACGCAACCGCCGCGGTGGGCTTCGTATGCTTCCGCTTCACTCGAAAAAGCGCGCACGCCGACAGCATCGCGGTCGTCGAACAACGCGGGAAACGCGGTGCCGGCGGAGGTCTCCACCTTCACGGGCAAGGCATCGCCATCCCAGACTTTCATGCCGCGTCGCTCCCACACTTCGTTCGCCGCCGCTTCGAAACGCTCGCGCAATCGCCCGGCGAGTTTGCGTTTCAACGCCGCGACATCGGTGCCGAACGCAAGCTCCTCGCCGTCGTCATCGCACACCCATACTTTCGTGATCAGATGCGGCGGCAACTTCGCGTCGTCGAAATCGCGCGGCTCGATCGGCAGGTTCGTTTTTTCCCGCAGGTAAATCGCCAATGCTTTCTCGAACGGCCCTTCGGGCGGCGCGTCGTGCCAACGCTCGACAAAGCCATCGGCCATTTCCGCCACCGGCTGACAGGCACGACGCAGATCCTTTGGCAACGACCGGATGAACATTTCCACGCGTTCCCACAGGTGGCCTTCGATCCCCCACCCCGGCAGCCAGTCGGGCAAACCGGGTAGCTGATCGACATGCACACCGAGCGTCACGCCATCGTCCCGCTCACCCGGAGCGGCCTGGTAATAGACCGCGTATTCCTGTCCGCCGTGCTCGATCGAATCGGGAAATTCTTCGATGCCCAGCGCGTCGAGATCCTCTAGCACGACGTCCGCCGTAGTCAGCATGAGTTGATCCTCGTGCGTTTGCCGCCACGCATGAAACGCCTTCGCCGTATGAATCTCAGCGGGAATGGTTTTCTCGAAAAACGCGAGCACCGCTTCCTCGCTCCACAAACCGCCCGGTCGACGGAGCTTGTGTTCGAGCGCCGCGATTTCCTCCCGTAGTTCGACAAGACGATCGAGGAAGTCACACTTCGCCCGAAGTTTTCCAGCCATCACACCTTCGCGCAGGAAAACGTGACGCGCGCCCTCGGGATCGACGCGACCGTAGTGAACCCTTCGCCCGGCGACGATCGGCAAACCGCCGCACAACACGGTCTCCTTGCCATACACCGCGCCCTGCGACTCGTCCCATTGAGCCTCGCTATAACGGCAACGGCAAAGGTGCGGCGCGACTTGCTCGATCCACACCGGATCGATCTTCGCCACGCGACGCGCCCAGAGCTTCGAGGTCTCGACCAGCTCCATGCCCATCACCCACTCCCAACGTTTGCCGCCAAACACGCTGGAGCCAGGGAAAACCGCAAAGAATCCGCCGGAAGCGCTGCGATACGATTTCGACTCGCGATCCCATAAACCGAACTGTCGCGGCGCACCCGCCAGCAACGAGCGATGAATCACCGCATACGGCGCGGCTTTTTCGACCGAGGACGCGAGCGACTTCAACTCCCAGCGCAGATCGCGTTTCAGCAAATCGGCGAGTTCGTCATGGACGTTCGCCCACTCGATCACGCGACGGAAATTCAGAAACGCCTCACCGCAGTATTTCCGCAGTTGATTGCGCTTCCATCGATTGCCTTCGCGGAAACGCGACACGTCGAGCCATAGCCTCAGCAAGCTAATGAAATCGCTTTCGGGATCTTTCCATCGGGCATGCGCCTGATCGGCCTGCTGCACCTTTTCCGACGGACGTTCGCGCGGATCGTTCGCCTCGAGCGCGGCAACAATCGGCAAAATTTCCGGCAGGCACTTTTCATATCGAGCTTCGAGCAACATCCGCCCGAGCCGCGGATCGACGGGCAATCGCGCCATCTGTTTGCCCGCTTCGGTGAGCTGCTTGTGATCGTCGAGCGCGCCGACTTCCTTGAGCGTGCGATAGCCTTCGGCGACCGCTTTCGGCTGAGGCGGATCGAGAAAGGGAAACTCTTCGATCGGCGGCAGACCCAGCGACTTCATCCGCAGGATCACTCCGGCGAGCGAACTGCGACGGATTTCCGGGTCGTTGAACTCCGGGCGATCCGCCAGCTCGGCGTCGTCGTAAAGTCGCACGCAAATGCCTTCGCGCACGCGACCACAACGACCCTTGCGTTGACGCGCGCTGGCTTGACTGACCGGTTCGACCTGCAAGCGCTGCACGCCACGCCCAGGACTCCAGCGGCTGATACGGGCGAGACCGGAGTCGATCACGCACACGATGCCGGGAATCGTGAGCGACGTTTCCGCGACGTTGGTCGCGAGAATGATCCGCCGTTGTCTGCCCGGATGAAACACGCGCTGCTGGTCGGCGAGACCGAGCCGCGCGAATAGCGGCAAAATCTCCGTGTTCGGATAACGCCGGCCATCCAACGCATCCGCGCATTCGCGGATCTCGCGCTCACCCGGCAGGAAGACCAGCACATCGCCTCGCGGATCGACGCCGTTCAACCACTCGACGCCACGCACGACATGATTAGAAAGCTCCTCATCGTCGAACGGCGGCAAGCTCATCTCCTCGACCGGAAACATCCGTCCCGGTGCTTCGATCACGGGCGCGCCGTTGAAAAACTCCGCGAACGAACCGGCGTCCAAAGTCGCGGAGGAAATGACGATTTTCAGATCCTTCCGTCGCTCCAGCAGCTCCTTCAGATAGCCAAGCAGGAAATCGATGTTGAGCGACCGCTCGTGCGCTTCGTCGAGAATCAGCGCGCCGTATTGCTTCAATGTCCGGTCGTTCTGCGTCTCGGCGAGCAGGATGCCGTCGGTCATGAACTTGACCCGCGTTTCCTTGCTCAGCTTTTCCTCGAAGCGAACCTGATAGCCGGCGAACCCACCGAGCGGGCAGTTCAGCTCCTCCGCCACGCGCCGCGCCACGCTCGCCGCCGCCAAGCGTCGCGGCTGGGTGCAACCGATCCGCCGGGGATCGTCGCCCAAGGCCTCGGCCACCATTTTCGGCAACTGCGTGGTCTTGCCCGAACCGGTGTCGCTCACCACCACGACGACCGAATTCGCGCGGATCGCGGCGATGATCTCGTCGCGATGCTCCACGACCGGCAGGGCGGTCGGATAATTCAGGGCTGGAAGGTCTGCTCCCACGGGGCGCATGGAGTAGCCGTGGACGGAAGATGGCTCAAGCCCGAAGGCCGCCCAAATGGCTCAGAGGCGATCGGTTTTCTGTTTCAAGCCCTCGATGATTTCCTTCACCTGCGGCGTGGCGGAATGCTCTTTCAGCAAGCGGTCGGCCTTCGATTGAATTTCATCGGTCGTGTGATCGAACGCGGAGCTCGTCGGCCCTTCGGCGAGCACGTCGATCGCGAATTCTTCCAAGTCCTTCAAGCCTTTGGCATACGCGATCGACTCCGGCGACGACGCCAATTCCTTTCGCAACGTTTCCGCCCGCGTCCGTGCTTGCGCGGACAAGCCACTGTCCGCCAAACGACCCGCCCACCAAGCGGCGCGGTAGGGTTCTTTCGCCTTCAAACCCTCCGCCCAAGCAACGGCCGCCAACCCGAATTCATCTCCGTTCGCCTGCTTGCCTTTCTGGCGCGCTTTCGACTCGAGCCATACCATTCCTTCGGTCACGAGCGTGGCGGGCCCATCCTGATGCTTGCCGGGATGGAAACGGAACGCGGACGACGATTTGACCGCGGCATACGTCCGCGAGGTGTCGTAACGGTTGAAATCGAACGCGCCGCTGATGAAGAAATAATCCTTCGAACGGCTAAGCTCGTCCGGAAGACCGCCGGCGATCATGGCAAGCACACCCGCGGAATCCATTTGGCTGGAATTATAAAACGCTTCGCGGGAGCCACCCGAAGTTCCCGAAAAATAAACGCGCTTCGGATCGATCGGAAACGTCTTCAGCAAGTGATCCACGCAGCGCTTCGAGTGAACCACGCTCTCCGACTTATCCATGCCGTTCTTCGACTCGACCGACATCGCCACGATCCAGCCACAGATTTCCGCCCCCTCCAGCAGGGGTTTCATTCGCCCCGCATCGCCACCACCGGAATGCGTAAAGAACAGCAACGGTGCCTTCCGCCCCGCTTTCAACGATTTAGGCAGATAGAGAAAATAACGGGATCCTTGGGCATCAATCGGCCCAACCACGGTTCCAACCGGCTGACCGAGATCGACTGCGGGGGCGGCCTCGGATGCGGCGACACCGGTGCCCTTTCCGAAATGAGTTCGCAATAGCTCGCGATCCGCAGGAGCCAGCTTGTCCGCTTCCACTTTCAGCACCCGGCCGGTGGGCGTTTCCAACGTTGCGTTCATTCCATCGAAAGCCGTTGCCTTCGCCTCGATTTTCGTCCCGGCGGTCGAGAGCCACTGACGAACCGCGGTGGGTTCCGCAGTCGCATAAGACGATCCGGCCACAAGAATGGCCAGCACGCGTTTGATCAAAGCCGAACGAAGCATAAGGACCTATCGTTTTGCCCCGCCTTTCTGATAACAAGCTTTTCATGAAACGAAGCTGACCGTCCTGAAGGATCATGCTACGCTGCCACGGTGAAATGGTCGTTTCCCATCGCGAAGATCGCCGGCACGGTGGTCCGCATTCATGTGACCTTCCTGCTGCTGCTCGCCGCGGTGGGATTTATGTTTTTCGCGCAAGGAGGACCCGCGGTCGCGGCGGGCGCGCTGATCTTCACCGTCGCGCTGTTCTTCTGCGTGCTCCTTCACGAGTTCGGCCACGTGCTCACGGCCCGGGCCTTCGGCATCAAAACGCCCGATGTGACGTTGCTGCCGATCGGTGGGATCGCCCGGTTGGAAAAGATCCCCGAGAAGCCGTTTCAGGAATTGATCGTCGCGCTGGCGGGTCCCGCCGTGAACGTAGTGATCGCGCTCGTTCTCCTCGTCGCGGTGGGAATCCCCGATCCGAGCGACGCGACCCGGCTCGAATTCACCTCGCCTCTCGGGCTCGCCCACCGGTTGCTCGCGATCAACATCTGGCTGGTGATTTTCAACATGATCCCGGCCTTCCCGATGGATGGCGGGCGCGTGTTACGGGCGTTACTGGCGATGTTCATGCCTTACGCCCGGGCCACCGCCGCCGCCGCCGCGGTCGGTCAGATGCTTGCCGGGATCGGCGCGGTCCTCGCGCTGACGTGGCTGCATCCGATGTTGTTTCTGATCGCTCTGTTCATCTTCTTCGCCGCCCGTGGCGAAAGCGCGGCGGTGCAAACCCAGGAAGCGTTGCGCGACCTGACCCTCGCCGATGCGATGATGACGGACTTTCACACGCTGCGGGAAGACGGCATGCTGCGCGATGCGGCCGATGCGTTGATCGCCGGTTCGCAACACGATTTTCCCGTGCTGGCGGAAGACGGCTCCTTCGCCGGGATTTTGACTCGCAGCAGTTTGATCGAAGGACTCGCGACTCACGGTCCCGAACATCCGGTGTCGCCGCTGCTGCTGCGGGAAATTCCCTCGGTGTTTCCCGGAACTCCGTTGAAACAAGCCTTCGAGCTGTTGCGCGATTTGCCCGCGGAGGTCTTGCCTGTCCGTGATTCCCGCGAACATGGCATCGTCGGCCTGCTCAACGCGGAGAACATCGGCGAACTGATTCTGTTGCGGAACGCGATCGCCGAATGGAAAACGCACTGACGATGCCGAACCTTGGAAAATGGCTGATGGCCGCCGGACTTTTGCTCACGGTGGCCGGTGCGTTGATCTGGCTGCTCGGCGGTAAAGGCTGGTTCGGTTGGATGGGACGTCTGCCGGGAGACATCCAGATCGAAACCAAAAACGGCGGCTTCTATTTCCCGCTAACCACCTGCCTGTTGCTCAGCGTGGCGTTGAGCCTGCTGCTCGCCTTGTGGCGACGCCTGCAAGGGCCGTGAGAAAGTCCGGGCTTCAGGGGGTTTTCCCTAATGCCTCACCGCCCTGACGACCGGCGGCACCTTCAGAACAGCATTGGGTATAGTTGCCACACGATGCCAGCAAGCCCGCGACGAGTAGAAGAGCCAGAATCTTCATCCTGACAGGAAAGAACAAAACCCTGCCAAACGCCACCTCAAAGTTTCCATCGTTTTTTACCTAATGGAGCCGGCTGTCGGACTCGAACCGACGACCTGATCATTACAAATGAACTGCTCTACCAACTGAGCTAAGCCGGCTTTCGCCGTGGCGCGGGCGGAGTATCCCCAACCGCCGGCGATCGGAAAGCGGAAAATCTCACTTCCGCTCCGAAGTTCGTGAAACGCCGAAAAGCCACAGCCAGATGAAGACCAGCAACACCGACGCCAGGCCGACGTGCAGCACCTGCACCCACGCGTAGAGGTGGATCTGCGACATGATCACGCCGAGCCCCATTTGCCCCAGCACAATGGCCAGCGTGATTTTCCCAACCCGGCCGGGCGATCCGTGGCGCTTGGCCAACCAGTAGGCCCACAACGTCACGGCGAGCACGGCCCAGGAAAAACTCCGGTGCGCGAAATAAAGCCACGTTTTCTCCAGCTCGCCGATCCATTCGGAGCGAGGCGCGAGATGATGCGCCTTCGCCATCTCGTCGGTGATCTCCCGGATCTGCGAACCCATGATGCCTTCCGCGACGACGACCAGAAGCAACACGCCCAACGCGAAGCGAAGCCCCGTCACCGCCCGCGGCGCGACATCCGCCCGCCATGGCGTATCGGTGCCCCGCCATGCGCAATAGGTCAGCGTGCCCAGCATGAGCATCGCCAGCGCGAGATGGGTCGTGATGATCCCGGGCTTCAGCCCGCTGTGCACGATCCGTGCGCCCATCCAGGCGTTCACCAAAACGAGGGCGAACGATACGAACGCCGCCCAGAACACCAGCGGGCGTTTCCTTCGCTGACCAAAGGTGGCGATGAAAGTCGCCAGCGTGAACAAAGCCAGCGGGGTAGCGCAAAGCCGGTTGATGTATTCCGTCCACGCCTTCACCGGATTGAACTCGTCCCGCAAACTTTCCACCGTGATCGAATCCGGATCGCGACCCTCACGCGCGGCCTTGGCTTTGAACTTGTCCAGCTTGGCCTCCAGCTTGGCGAAATCAACGTCCTCCAACTTCGTCGGCGGCACCAGGCATCCCCAACAAGTGGGCCAATCAGGGCATCCCATCCCGGCGCCCGACACCCGGACGATCGCCCCCACGAAAATCAGCAGCACCAGCGAGGCCAGCGCGGCGACCGCCAACTTTTGAAAACGTGCCATCGGCATGCGCGGACGATGCGGAAGCGGTCCGCCTTTGCCAGTGCAAATCCTTCGCTCGCGATTTCAGCCCCGGCCGGGAAGCCACGCTTTCGCCCCGATCGCCCGCGATTCAACCGGACGGAAAAATGCCTCCAAACCTCGCCGCCCGCGTAGATCGTCGATCGCGCCTTCGATCCGGGGAAAGCGCCAGCGGAACCCCGCTTCGCGCAATCGCCGCGGATCGACCCAGCGGCTTTTTAAAACGAGTTCGGTCTCGGTGCCCATCAAGCGCGCGCCGATTTTCAGCATCCATTCGGTGGCGGGCAATCCGAACGGCATTGTTTCCGCCTCGCGAAACGCGCGCATCAAGTCGCGGTTCACCGGCCATTCTGGCGCGGTGAGATTGACCGCGCCATCGAACCAAGGATCGGCGAGCAGGAAATCGATCGCCCGCAGCCAGTCGTCCATGTGAATCCAGCTCACCCGTTGGCAACCGTCGCCCATCGCGCCACCCAATCCGCGACGGGCCAGCTTCCGCAGCACATCGAAGACCGTTCCCGGCTCGTTCGCCATCACCATGCCGGTGCGCAAAGCGATCTTCCGGGTTTCGGGCGGCGTGTTCATCGCGAAAAACGTTTCCTCCCACGCGGTCGCGACCCCGACCGAAAAGCCTTCGCCCGGTTCGCCGGTCCACTCGTCCTGCGGCCGATCCTCGGCGTGGCGATAGATCGTCGCGGTGCTCGAATTGAACCAGACTTTCGGCGGCGTCTTACACCCGGCGATCGCTTCGCCGATCAACCGCGTCGCATTGACGCGCGACTCCAGAATCTCCCGGCGATTCGTCTCGTCGTATCGACAATTCACGCTGCGACCGGCCAAATTGATCACCGCTTCCGCTCCCTCCAGAGCGAGCGGCCACACGCCGGGCGAACGGGCGTCCCATTCGAGAAACATGCCATCGCCGCTCCAGCCTTCGCGGCTCCGTGCCACGGCGACGACTTCTTTGCCCTGTTGGGCGAAATGGCGAGTCAGGTAGCGACCGAGGAAACCATTCGCTCCGAAAATCACGATCACGGGTTTCATTCGAGGATTGGGTTGGTGACTTGCTTTTGCCATTCGAGAAAACGTCGCTCTTTATCCTCCAGCCAATACCCCACCAAAGCACTTACTCCTCCGGCTACCGTTGGCATGGCGATTATCGAGAAAGCCACCGGCAACGGCTGGCAAGGCCCCTTCAACGCAATACACGCGACGCCCATCATGCCTCCGCTCAATGCGCCAAGATAAGTAAACAATGCTTTACCCCAACTCTCGCTACTGCGAGGCCAGTACCAATATACCGGCAAATAAACAAGAAGCCAAGTGACGAGGCAAACCACCGCCGAATACGCCGCGAAAAGAGCGAGAAACCACACAGCAAAACGCAAATCAGCCGAGTGCATCCCTTGCCGAATCCATCCGATCCCCACACCCACGAGCGCGGTCCATACCACCGCCATCTGGAGTACCGCCCACCCCGCGAACATCCCAGCAGCCGCATGTTTTATTCGTTTCATTTTCTGGATTTTCGATAATTTATGAAACTTTAAGGCAAAAAAACTCAGCCCAAAAGTTTCGCCGCGAGTTGAATGGCGAAGCCATGCTTCATCGCACCGACCTTATCTGCGACTTTTGAGGCGAAGCCGATGAACTCTTGCAACTGACGCATTTGCTCATGGAAAGCTTTCCCTTCCGGAGTGCGGTCGCCCTTGCTCGCCTCGGCGCACTTCGCGAGCAGGCCCAGCGTCGGCTCGATTTCACGGCGTTTCCGCTCGCGGGCGACGATGGTGAAAATCTGCCATACATCCTTTTCCGCTTCGAAAAATTCGCGCCGTTCGCCTTTTTTCACAACCGGCCGGATCAGCCCCCAGGCGACCAATTCCTTCAGATTGGTATGCGCGTTGCCCCGGCTGACATGGAGTTCCTCCATCACGTCATCCGTGCAGAGCGGCGCCGGGGCGGTCATCAGCAGCGCGTGCACCTGCGCCATGGTGCGATTGATCCCCCATTGCGTTCCGAGCGCTCCCCATTGAGCGACGAATTCCTCGCGCGCCGCCTTCAGGGTCTCGCTCTCGCCTTTCATGTTTTCAGTTTTTACCGAAAACTCGAAAACACAAGACCGAAATCGAACGGCTGAAAACAAAAAACTCCCGCGACCTCATGGAGAAGCCGCGGGAGTCAAAAACGAGAGCGAAGCTTAGTGACTGACGTCGACCTTGTAGTCGCCGATGGCCCACTGGATGCCGGCGAGGTAATGCTTCAGCACGACCGGATGCCAGTAGATGTCGTGGTTGTGACCGAGCGAGCAGTAGAAGACGCGGCCCTTACCCAGGTGTTTCGCCCAGGCGACGCCGAAGTCGTTGTCGGTGCGCTTGATGCCCTTCTTGTCCATCGGCGACTTGGTCGTGTCCAGGCGCAGCAGCATGTCGGCCTTGCTCGAATCATACGGAGCCTTGAGCTGGTAGATCTCCTCTTTGAAGTCGACGTTCTTGCCATCGAACATCGCCACCAACGGGTGCTTCTCTTTACCCGGTTCGACCTTGATGCTGACCGGAGTGTCGGCCGTCCACGGATGACCGTCAAAGTAACCGTTGATCATTTCGCCATACTCCGGCCATTCGTAGCAGGTGTCGGTGGCGGCATGGATGCCCACGAAGCCGCGCCCGGCGTTCAAATAATCCATGAAATTTTTCTTCAATCGCTCCGCCCTCTCGGTTGCTTCCTTCAATTGCTGCGGGCTCATGGATTTCCGCAAATTGGGATGCGGCATGAAGATATCGAGCGTGGTGTTCAGGAAACACACCGCGTCGTAATTCTTCAATTGGTCGACTTCGAAGTGGCTGATGTCTTCGCTGGCGACCACTTCGTAGGCACCCGACTTCTTTCCCATCTCTGTGAGAGCCGCAATCCCGGTCGGGATCGAAGCGTGACGGAATCCATTGGTGGCGGTGAAAACGAGCAGTTTGCGCGGTTTCGCGGGCGGAGCGAACGCTCGGTCCGGCAACGCGGCGGAGATCTTCTCCAACGCGTCCGCAGGCATCTTCTGAGCATGGACGACGTTCAGCGAAAACATCGCGAACGTGGAAAGTAACAAAGGCGAAAGTTTCATTGCGATAGAGGTTTTGCGATGGGGGATGAGGACTGATTGGCGGCGGAAGGTCAAGATTCCGCCGCCCGTCGTTCAGACGTCGAGCGACGTCCAGGCCGCGTTCGCTTTCGACGAATCGACCACGGCGTTGATGAACGCCATGCCGCGCACGCCGTCGGCGATCTTCGGGTAATCGCGCGCCGGATCGTCCTGCGCCAGCTCCCGGCCTTCCAGTTTCGCCCGGATATGACCGGCGAAGTTTCGATAGATGTTGGCGAACGCCTCCAGGTAGCCTTCCGGATGGCCCGCGGGAATGCGACTGGCGGCCGCGGCGTTTTTGCCGAGATAGCCGAGTCCCGTGCGGAAAATCTCCGTCGGGCGATTGAGCCATTTCACGATCAGCGTGTTCGGCTCCTGCTGCCGCCATTCGATGCCGCCGAGTTCTCCATAGACCCGCAGGTTCAGGTTGTTCTCCTCGCCCGCGGAAATCTGCGACGCGTGAAGCACGCCTTTCGCCCCGCCTTTGAAACGAAGCAAGACGTTGCCGTCGTCGTCCAACTGGCGGCCGGGGACGAAAATCGAAAGATCGGCCGCGAGCTCCTCGATGTGCAGGCCGGTGACGAACTCCGCGAGGTTCTCGGCATGCGTGCCGATGTCACCGATGCAACCGGCGGCTCCGCTCTTCGACGGATCGGTGCGCCAGGCAGCCTGCTTCTGGCCGCTTTCCTCCACACGACTGGAAAGCCAGCCCTGCGGATACTCGACCACCACCTTGCGGATCTTGCCAAGTTTGCCCGCCGCGATCATGTCGCGAGCTTCTTTCATCAGCGGATAGCCGGTGTAATTATGGGTCAGGCCGTAGAACAAACCGGTCTTCTCGACGATCTGTTGGAGTTGCTTCGCCTCGGCCAGGTTGAAAGTCGCGGGCTTGTCCGACAACACATGGAAGCCCTTCTCCAACGCGAATTTCGCCGGCGGAAAGTGCATGTGGTTCGGCGTGACGATCGCGACGAAGTCCATGCGCTCGCCTTCCGGCAGGGCGGCTTCCTTTTCGATCATCTCACGCCAATCGCCGTAGCAACGGTCCGGCGGGAGGAAGAAATCGGCGCCGGAATCCTTCGACCGCTGCGGATCGGAGGAAAACGCGCCGCACACCAATTCGATCTGGCCATCGAGATTCGCCGCCATGCGGTGCACCGCGCCAATGAAAGCGCCGCGACCACCGCCGACCATGCCCATGCGGATTTTTCTGCTCATATAAAAAGTTTCCAGTTTTCAGTTTCCAGTTTTCAGGAAGACGAGCGGACGCTTTCAGTGCCAGTCCTCAGGTTCTTCCCTGAAAACTGAACACTGAACACTCGCAAACTTCTTACCGATTCGACTTATCGAAGGCGGCGTCGAACGCGACCTTGCTCGGGGCGAAATCGATCTTCCGAACGAACGCCGCCGCTTCGGTGCCGCCATGCACGCGGTCCATACGGATATCCTCCCATTCGACCGAAAGCGGGCCTTGGTAGCCGACGTCATTAAGCGCAACGATGACTTCCTCGAAGTTCACATCGCCACGACCGGGGGAACGGAAGTCCCAGAAACGGCGGGCGTCGCCGAAATCGGTATGGCCGCCGAACACGCCGACCGCGCCGTCGCCATGACCCCACCACGCGTCCTTCACGTGGCAATGGAAAATGCGCGAACCGAACGCGCGGATGAACTTGATGTAGTCGACGCCCTGATAGCCGAGGTGCGAGGGATCGTAGTTGAAACCGAAACGCGGGTGGCCTTTGACGGCGTCCAAGGCGCGTTGCGCCGAAGCGATGTCGAAGGCGATTTCGGTCGGATGCACTTCCAACGCGAAGTTCACGTTGGCCGCATCGAACGCGTCGAGGATCGGCAGCCAACGCTTGGCGAAGTCCTGGAAACCCTTTTCGTAATACGCCTGCGAAGTCGGAGGAAAGGCGTAGATCGAATGCCAGATCGAGGAGCCCGTGAAACCATTGACCACGGCCGGGAAGTCGTCTTTGCCGCTACGGCCCGGCTTGGCGTCGAAGAACGCGCGGGCCGCCTTGGCAGCGGTGATCATGCCTTTCGCGGCACGTTGGCGGACGCCTTCCGGTTCGCCGTCGCCCCAGATTTCCGGCGACAAGATCGCCTGATGACGCTCATCGATGAGATCGCATACCGCCTGACCGACGAGGTGATTGGAGATTGCGAAACACGTGAGCCCATGTTCGGCGAGCAGCTCCCACTTTTCCTTCACGTAGGAAGGTGAGGAAACGGCGGCTTCGACATCGAAGTGATCGCCCCAACAAGCGAGTTCAAGACCTTCGTAACCCATCTCCGCGGCGAGAGGAGCGAGTTTTTCCAACGGCAGATCGGCCCATTGGCCGGTGAAAAGTGTGACGGGACGGGGCATGGATGCAGGAATGAATTGCGCGGACGTTAGAGAGGCAGCCCCTGTGAACGGAAGAGAAAACCTTGAACCCGAATGGGGGTATTCCTCGCCAAACCGCTGCTTCCCATGGTTCAGCTCCCTTTATTGTCAATTAAAGTCATTTATTAAGATTATAATCATTTGCCTATATGATTACGAAAAAGACATTCTAATGATGTGATTTTTTGATAAAAACAACTTGATAGAACTCCCCTCTTCGTGTTTAGATCCATACCGAGCGTCAAAGCTCACTCCCCCCAACTCCCCCCCAGAAAATGAA
>Ga0307408_100000201_pt1 | contig 64686 bp, 54 predicted proteins | sample 322Cmetagenome_FD_202116 | JGI IMG/M metagenome (GOLD analysis project Ga0307408, IMG submission 202116) | Maize rhizosphere microbial communities from greenhouse at UC Davis, California, United States - 322HYB-C-3 | ecosystem: Host-associated > Plants > Roots > Rhizosphere > Soil | place... | reverse complement strand
GGCCGGCGGCAAGTGGGAATACGTGAAGGATTCCGCGTTCAACCGCCGCGTCACCTGCCTGACCGAATGCGAACTGTCCGGCCCGGTGCGCGGCAATGCGCTGGCGATCACGAAATATTCGAAAGACGGCACCAAGACCCGTGGCACCTTGAACAACTGCGGCACCGGCCGTACCCCGTGGGGCTCGTTCGTGTCCGGTGAAGAAAACTGGTCCGGCTACTTTACGCGCGGCGCCGCCGACAATGCCGCGCGCGGCAATGACAAGAGCGTGGCCTCCCTGAACCGCTATGGCCGCAGCCAGGGCGCCGCGTCGCGCCACGGCTGGGAGTCGGGCGGCGCCGAGGACAAATACGCGCGCTGGAACAACAGCAAGCTGGGCGCATCGCTGGATGGCAACGATGACTACCGCAACGAAATGAACGGCATGGGCTACATCGTCGAAGCCGATCCGTACAACAAGACCAAGCCAGTCAAAAAGCGCACCGCGCTGGGCCGCTATGCACACGAATCGGCCGCCTTCGGCAAGCAGGTGGCCGGCCAGCCGCTGGCCGTGTACATGGGCGACGACTCGCGTAACGAATACATCTATAAATTCGTTTCCACCGCCACCTGGAATCCGGCGGACGCGACCCCGACCGACATGCTGGCGATCGGCGACAAATACCTGGACAGCGGCAAACTGTTCGTTGCCAAGTTCAATGCCGACGGCACTGGCGCATGGATCGAGCTGAACCTGGCGAACGCCGCCATCGCCGGCTACGCCGGCTACAAATTCGCCGACCAGGCCGACGTGCTGGTCAACGCCCGCCTGGCGGGTGACGCGGTGGGCGCGACCAAGATGGACCGTCCGGAATGGTGCTCGGTGAACCCGGCCAACGGCGAAGTCTATTTCGCGCTGACCAACAACAGCAACCGCAACGTCAACCCGACCGGTTCGTCGCAACTGGCGCCGGACGCCGCCAACCCGCGCGCCTACACCGACATGAAGGGGACCTCCGCGCAAAACGGCAACCCGAACGGCCACATCCTGCGCGTCAAGGAAGGTGCGGCCGGCTCGTCCGCCGTCAACTTCACGTGGGACGTGTACCTGTTTGCCGCCGAAGCGGGCGCCGATGCCGGCAAGGTCAACCTGTCGAACCTGACCTCGGACCAGGACCACTCCAGCCCGGACGGACTGGCATTCAGCACCGCGACCGGCATTTGCTGGATCCAGACCGACGATGGCGCCTACACCGACGTCACCAACTGCATGATGCTGGCGGCCTTGCCTGGCCAGGTGGGCGACGGCGGCAAGGTGTCGCTGAGCTACCCGACCACCGGCGGCGGCACCCTGAACGTGGACACCTTTGTTGGCAAGAAACCGACGGCCGATACGCTGAAGCGCTTCCTGGTCGGCCCGGTGAGTTGCGAACTGACCGGCATCACGGAAACGCCGGACGGCAAGGCCCTGTTCGTCAACATCCAGCACCCGGGTGAAAACACCAAACAGGCCGACATTGCCGATCCGTCGAAGTACACCAGCCAGTGGCCTTCCAACGCGGGCTACGGCGCCGGCAAGCGCCCACGCTCGGCCACCATCGTCATCACCAAGAATGACGGCGGCCGTATCGGCAGCTGATTTGGTTTAATCGTAAGCAAACATTTCCCTTCATGGGCGGTACCTCAAATCGGCGTATAGTCATTTGTGGTAGTAACCTGCCCGTGAAAGGAAACCATCATGCGTACTTCTCTCCACTCCCTGGCCGCCGCGGCGCTGGCCATGGGAACTGCGCTGACGGCGGGCGCCGCACATGCCGGCGCCACCGTCACCTATATCGAACCCGACAAATTCATCGACATGCCGTTTTCCCCGATCGACCGGGAACGGGTGCTGAAGGAATTGACGGACCATTTCACCCGGCTGGGCAAACAGTTGCCGGCGGGTCAGGATTTAAAAGTCGAAGTGACGGAACTGGACCTGGCGGGCCGCATCGAACCGACGCGCCGCACCGGCAATGAAATCCGCCTGCTGACCGGCGGCGCCGATTGGCCGCGCATGCACGTGCGCTACAGCCTGACGCAAGATGGCAAAGTCATCAACAGCGGCGAGGCGGATTTGGCCAGCATGAACTATCTGCAAGAAATGAACCGGTATGGCAGCAGTGAATCCTTGCGCCATGAAAAGCAAATGATCGATGCCTGGTTCGGCAAGACGTTCAACGTCGAGGTCAAGCGGCGCGGCTAAGCGTGGCGGCGCGGTCAAGTGTCAGTCGATCCAGTTCACCTTGGGGAACTTGGCAAGGAAATCTTCCGGCATCGGCACCACCTGGCTGCGCTTGTAGTTAAAGAAAACGAAGCCGGATTTCGCCATCGCGACCAATTTCTGGTCGTGCGGGCGGGTGATGCGGAACGTGATGTCGCCGCCATATTTATTGAAGTCCATCACGCCCACTTCGAACAGCAAGTGGTCGCGGGCGTGGGCTTCCGCTTTATACGTGGTGGCCAGGTCCGTGACGATGATGCCGGTGCCGTCCATCCCGGTTTCCCGCACGCCGAAGTCGTACAGGAAGCGGGCGCGCGCCTCGGAAATCATGGAAATCATCGAATCGTTGGCCAGGTGATTGGCGGCATTGATGTCCGTGACGCGGACCGTCAATTGCGTGGAGAAATAAAACTGGTCTTCCGGGAATTCGAGTTGCAGGCGCGCCATGGTATGCGATGACAGGGTGGGGTAGCGAATATTGTACTACCGCAATGCTCGCTTTTCACTATCGCTTCGTAATGCGGTAGACCCGTCCGTTGCTTGACAGCATATACAGCTCACCGGCCGCGTCTTCGCCAAACGACAGCACGTTGCCAATCGCGCCCACGTCCCACGTGGTGACGTCCCCCGCCACGCCATTGCGGTAGATAAAGCTTTTCAGGAAACCCTTGCAATAGTCGGAGTACAGGTACTGGCCCGCCAGTTCCGGCAGCGCCGCGCCCCGGTACACATAACCGCCGGTGATGGAACAGCCATTGACGTCATTGGCGCCATGCAGGTATTCGAATTGGGGGATAAACAAGCCGGTCTTGTCGCAGGTGGCGGCGTTATAGCAGGCGCTGCCTTCCATCGTGCGCCAGCCGTAATTATTGCCCGCTTGCGTCGTGGCGGCGATATCGACTTCTTCCCGCTCGCCCTGGCCGACATCGGCGATATACAGCAGGCGGTCGGTGCGGTCGAACGAAAAACGCCATGGGTTGCGCACCCCGCTGGCCCAGATTTCCGCGCGCCGTCCGGCCTGGCCGGCATACGGATTGCCGGCCGGGATGGCGTACGCCGCGCCGCTGACGTCCAGCCGCAAGATCTTGCCCAATAAAATATTGAGGTTTTGCGCATTGCCGGACGGATCCCCTGAGCCGCCGCCATCGCCGGTACCAAGGTACAAATAGCCATCGGGCCCGAATGCCAGCTGGCCGCCGTTGTGGTTGCTGGCGCCCGGATGGGGCACGGTCAGCAGGCGCACGGCCGAGGTGGCGTTGGCCACATTCGCATCGCCAGACACCGTCATGCGGTCGAGCGCGATATCGCCATTGGTGTCCGTGTAATACAGGTAAAAGCGGCCGGTTTGCGCATAGTTCGGATCGAACGCGACCGACAGCAAACCGCGCTCGCCGCTGATGGTGGTTTTCGCGCTGATGTCCACGAAGGGTTGCGCCAGCAGGGCGCCGTTGGCGACGATCCGCACGCGGCCCGGGCGCTCGACGATGAACAGGCGCGCGTCGCCGCTTGGTGCGGTCAGGTAGAGCGGTTCGGTCAGTCCGCTGGCCACGGTTTGCAGGGCCAGCGCGAACGGGGTGACCGGTGGCGTATTGGTCCCGGGAGTGGCGGGCGCCGGCGCACTGCCGCCGCCACCGCCGCCGCAGGCTGCCAGCAGCATTGGTAGCGGAAGTAGCGAAAGTGGCGGGCGTGCGGTGCGGGGCAATGCGGTCGGTGCCATGGCAGCCTCCGTAGCGTGGTCGGCTTGATTGTAGCCAGCCGCCGGCGCACATGGCGCAGCGCTCGTGCCCGGCGCGATGCTCAGCGCTTCATATACTGTTCGAGGAACGCTTTGAACTGTTCGTTGGCAAATGCCGTGGCGGCGGCCTTGTCGAACTGGGCCAGCGCTTCCTTGTCGGACTTGGGCGAGTACGCCATCGTGAATTGCCGCTCGGCCATCGGCAATTTCACGAGGTGGATATCCATGTTTTCTCCGGCCGCGTAATAGCGGGGCGAGTATTCGTTCTCGAAAAACACGGCCTGGATGCGGCCCATTTTCAGCTTGCGCAAATTCGCGGTCTGCCAGTCCGGCACCGTCAGCAATTGCCACTGGATCGGGATCTCCGCCAAGGCCGGCGGCACCAGCGTCCCGCCGGCCCAGCCGATTTCCATCCCCGCCAGTTGCTGCAGCGACTGCACGGTTTGCAGTGGCGAGGTTTTCAGCACGGCCAGGTGCGGCTGCGTGCGCAGGTAATGCCAGGTGGTGGGAATCACACCGGGGGTTTCAATCCGGCCGCTGGTCAGCAGCAGGATGTCGATCGCGCCGGCGCGCAGGTTTGCCATGGCGCGCGGGAGGGAGGTGGGCGATGTCCACACCAGTTCGATCCCGCCCCGTTTCACCACTTCCTGTTCCACAAACTCGCGCAATGCGCCTTGCAGCGGCGCCGTCGCGTGTCCCACGATCAGTGGCGCCACCACGAAGCCCCCCACTTTCAACGGCGCCGCCGGCGCAGCCGGGGACAGCATGACGCCCAGTGCGGCGAGCAAGGTGGCGGGCAGGGCCTTTAGTTTCCTCGATGACATGTCCTGCATTGTAGCCCAGTGGGCATTCAGGCATCGCCCGCCGCCGCCTGCTTTTTCGCGGCCTGGAACGCTTCCATGCGCTCGCGGCGTTCCGCGACAAAGCTGTCGCTGAACGCGGTCTCGACATCGGCCCGGGTATACGGTTCGCCGCAGGCCAGGCAGGCCAGTCCGGTTTCCACTTCATGGCCACAATCGCGGTGCGTGATGTGCAGCGCCGGCGTGCTGTCGCCCAGTCCGCCCCATTTGCGCCCCCAGCCGGCCAGGGTCATCAGGATCGGATACAAATCCTGGCCGCTGTCGGTCAGCACATATTCATGGCGGGGCGGCTTTTGCTGGTATGCGCGGCGCGCCAGCACGCCATCGGCTTCCAGCCGTTTCAGGCGGGTGGACAGCAAGTGCGGCGACATGCCGGTTTGCGCCTGCAAGCCATCGAAGCGGCTATTGCCGAAAAACAGTTCGCGCATGATCAGCATGGTCCAGCGGTCGCCCACCACGGCCAGGCAGCGCGCAATGGGGCACTGCGATTCCCCGCTTTCAGACCAGCTCATGTGATTTCTCCGCGCGATTCTATCGATGACTGCATCGTAGTCCAAAGACGGAAAAATAACTACAAATTTTGAACTTATTACTTTTCAATCGCTGGGATCGATTTACAGATTCAAAAATTGAAGTTACATTGAAGCCCATGGACAACCCGCATGACAACCCAACACAAAGGAGCTTCACCATGGCAACCTCGAACACGACTCAAGGCGCGGCACAAGGCACGGCGCTGATCACGGGCGCATCCACCGGTATCGGCGCCACCTATGCCGACCGCCTGGCCCGGCGTGGCTACCACCTGGTGCTGGTGGCGCGCGACCGCCAGCGGCTCGACAGCGTGGCCGACCGCCTGCGCAGCCAGTACGGCGTGCAAGTCGATGTGTTGCCGGCGGATTTGACCGACCGCGCCGCGCTGGCGCGGGTGGAGCAGCGGCTGGCCACGGACAGCGCCATCACCTTGCTGGTGAACAATGCCGGCAATACCGTCGAAGGCAGCTTCGTCAGTTCGGATATCGACAAGGTGGAAGGCATGATCACCCTGAACGTCATCGCCCCGACCCGGCTGGCCAAGGCCGCCGCCACCCGCATGGCGACCGAAGGCACGGGCGCCATCATCAATATCGGTTCCGTGACGGCCATGATGGCGGAAACCTTTTCCGGCACCTACAGCGGCACCAAGGCCTATATCCTGAACCTGACGCAGGCGATGCAGGTGGAACTGGCGCCGGCCGGCGTGCGCGTGCAAGCGGTATTGCCGGGCGCGACCCGCACGGAAATCTGGGAACGCGCCGGCATCGATATCAATGCCTTGCCGAAGGAAATGGTGATGGGCGTCGAAACCATGGTGGACGCGGCCCTGGCCGGCTTCGACCAGGGCGAGACCATCACGTTGCCGGCGCTGCCCGACATGGCCGACTGGCATGCCTTTACGGCGGCCCGTCTCGCGCTGCAGCCGAATTTGTCGCGCAGCATGGCCGCGCCACGCTACCAGGCGGCCTGAGTCCCTGAGCGCCTGACTTCTAAAACGTAACGCAAACCCGCTTGTAAGATGCAATAATGGTCAGTCGGTACGGGTGGTTTCAGGAAAGGGGCGCTTATGGAAATGTGCAGCCTGCCGGGATGCCAGGACGAGGCAACGGAACAGCGTCGCCTGGCTGAATTGTCGCGCTACGCGATGACGCAAGACCATAGCGATCCCAGCCTGGACCTGCTAACGGACCTGGCCCTCAAGTTCGTGGGCGCCGATATCGGCGGCATCAGCATCGTGTACCAGTCGCAAATCTGGTTGCCGTCGCGCGTGGGCCTGGCGCCGCTGCACGTGCCGCGCGCGGGCTCGCTGTGCACCTGGGCGGTGGCGTCCGACAGCGACTGGTTTGAGGTCGACGATGCGCTGCACGATGCGCGCTTCCGGGACAATGCGCTGGTCGCCAACGCGCCCCATTACCGTCACTACGCCGCCGCCACGCTGAAGGGCGCCCAAGGCTATATCCTCGGCACGTTCTGGATGATGTGGCGCGAACCCGGCGTCTGTTCGCATGACAAGAAAATGCTGTTGCTGGGCCTGGCGCAAATGGTGATGGAAACGCTGGAAATGCGTTACTGCAACGATGTGACGGGCATGTCCAACCGTAAGGTGTTCCTGCATCATTTGCAGCTGGGGCTGGAGCGCAACACCCATCCGCACGTCATGGTCGGCTATGTGGATTTGATCGGGTTCCGCCAGTTCAATGACGTGTTTGGCCGCGAGGCGGGCAATGAAATGTTGCGGCTGGCGGGGGAGCGCCTGACGGCATGGGCTGGACCGGCCAACTTGGTGGCCCACCTGGGCGGTGACAAGTTTGCGTTTGCCCTGTTTGGCGAGCACCAGTTGCAATCCGATTTGCTGGAACGCCTGAAAAACGACCTGAGTGCGCCCTTCAGCCTGGTGCGGGGCGGCACCCATGTCATGCATGCGCGCATCGGCGTCGAACACCATGATTTGCCTTACCGGGGCGCGGCCGCCACCTTGCTCGATGCGGCCGATACGGCGGCCTCATCGATCAGTTCCGCGCACCTGCGCACCTCCATCAAGGAATACGGTCTTGAGTTGCTGGCCAAATCGCGCCTGGTGTATGAATTACAGGGGGCATTGGCGGGGGATGGCCGCCATGGCGCCCTGGTTGCCCATTACCAGCCGCAAGTCAATTATGCGGAAGGCCGGCTGATCGGCATGGAAGCGCTGGTGCGCTGGCAACACCCGTCGCGCGGGCTGGTGCCGCCGGGCAGTTTCGTTGCCTTGGCGGAAAGCTCGGACAAGATTTACCAGGTCGACTTGCAAGTGTTGGAACATGTGTGCCGCGACATGCGCGCGTGGCTTGATGCCGGCTTGCCGGACGTGCCGGTGTCGCTGAATTTTTCCCGCCGCTCGCTGCTGCACCCGGATGTGATTGCCGACTTGCAGCGCTTGCTGGCGCTGTATGACATTCCCGGCCGCTTGCTGGAATTTGAAGTCACGGAAAGCTTGCTGGTGGAAAACCCGGAATTGCTGTCGCCGCGCGTGGCGGAATTCCGCGCCATGGGTATCCGCATCGCCATCGATGATTTTGGCACCGGTTATTCCAACCTCGACGCCATCAACAGTTTCCCGTTCGACCGCCTGAAAGTGGATCGCCAGTTCGTCCATGGGGTGGCCAGCAACAAGCGCATTGCCGGGTTGTTCCGGCTGATCCAGGGCATCGCCGAAGTATTCGATGTGGAACTGGTGTGCGAAGGCCTGGAGCTGGAGGAAGACCGCGCCTGGCTGGCGGAGCGGGGGTCGCATTGCGTGCAGGGCTGGTATTTCAGCCCCGCCCGCACACCGGACGATATTGCCGCGATCCTGGCCACAGTGAAAGCACGGGGGAAGGGCGCCCCGCCCCTGTCGCTGGAAGAACTGCGGGAGTTATTCCGGTAGAAGGGCGGTTTGCCGCCCCACCGGTTCACAGCATCTGGCTCAGGAACAGCAACGTATATCCATGCGCCAGCGCCGCCGATTGCTGGTGATAGCCGGCCCGGTGCGAACAATTGAAGCCGTGCTCGGCTTCCGCATACAGGTGGATTTCCACGTTGTCCTGTTCGCGGAAGCGTTCCACCACCTTGTCGATGGCGTCGCGGGGAATGTGCTTGTCCTTGCCGCCGTAATGCAACATCAGCGGCTTGCGGATGTCGTCGGCACGGTTCAGTGCATTCTGGATGCCGCCGCCGTAATACGCGATGGCCGCGTCCACCAGCCCGTCCGCCGCCGCGTGATAGGACAGCAGGCCGCCCCAGCAATAGCCCAGCGATGCGATTTTCGTGCCGACACCGGGCAGGGCGCGCAACGCTTTGGCGGCGGCGCGGACGTCCGCCTGTGCCTGGTTCATGCTGATCGCCCCTTTCAGCTCGACCGCGCGCTGCCAGTCGGCATCGTCATAGCCCAGCTCGATGCGGGGGCCCTGGCGCCAGAACAGGTCGGGCGCCAGCACCACGTAGCCGTCCGCCGCGTACTGTTCCGCCACGCTGCGGATATGCGCATTGACGCCGAAGATTTCCTGCAGCAAGACGATACCGGGGCCGCTGCCGCCGCGCGGCAAGGCCAGGTAAGCGCCAAAGACGCCATCATCACCGTTGATTTCGATCCATTTGGAAGTGCCGTTCATCGGAGGTCCTTGGTGGGTGGAAGGGCAGGACGCCATGCTACCGCAGATGGTGCGCCGGCGTTGCACGAATGGTAACGTGCGCGCCGGTCCGATACCGGCCGCCATGGTTTCCATGCTAACCTTGTATTTTTCCATAGCTGCTACGCGGGTGAGTTCGATTAGCGCAGTTCCTTCAGTTCCGTCCGCTCCGCCACGTCTGCGATCCATGGTGCTGGCTTTATTGTCGGGCCTGGGGGTGACGGCGCTGCTGTTTGCCGGCGCCAGCCGCCTGGAAAACGACAAGGCGGCCCTGGCCCTGGAGCAGCGCGTCCATGCGCGGCTGTTCCTGCTGCAACAAGGCGTGGCCAACACGATGGGCAGCCTGGCTTCCGTCAACCACCTGTTTACCAGCCGCGCGGCGGTCAGCCGCCACGAATTCCATTTGTTTACCCGGCCGTTGCTGGAGCGTTATCCCTACCTGCAAGCCATCAGTTACCTGCGCGTGCTGCCGCACGAGGGGCGGGCCGCCTATGAACAGGCGCTGGCGCAAGTGCGTCCCGGCGCCGTGATGACGGAAATGCGCGATGGCAAGCCGGTGCCGGCCGGTGTGCGCGAGCACTACCGCGTGGTCGATTACATTGAACCGCAAGAGGCCAATGCGGCGGCGCTGGGCCTCGACACCGCTTACCCGGTGCAGGACGGCGATGCGCGCCGGATCGCCTATGCCACCGGCCAGCCGATGGCCGGTCCGCTGGTGCCGCTGGCGCAACACGCGGACCGCCCGGCCGCAGCGCGGCTAGGCGTCATCATTTCCATGCCGGTGTACCGCTTTGGCGCGCCGCTCGGCGACGAAGCGAGCCGCTTGGCGGCGCTGCAGGGGGAAACCGCGGCCGTGCTGCGGCCAGCCGACATGGTGGCGCGCATCCTGGAAGGCGCCGGCATCAAGGCCGATGGCCTGGCGTTGCGCGTCTATGCGGCCCCGTTTGAAGACGCCGCCAGCCTGGTGTATCAATCCGCGCCCGCCACCATGGCCAGCCGCGCGGTGTTGCCGCCGGCGCTGGCGTGGCTGTATCCGCGGCAGTCGCCGCCATTGCACAGCCGCTTCGAGGTGGCCGGGAAAACGTGGCTGATGACGGCGGCGCCGCCGCGCGCGGCCTATGCCGCCGACCACCTGGCGTCGCTGTTCACCCTGGCGCTGGGCGCGCTGGTCAGCGTGCTGGGCGCGGCCTGGGTGCATGCACTGGCGTCGCGCAGCCGCGAAGTGCGCCGGCTGGTGGACGAGCGCACGGCGGAATTGCGCGAACTGTACCGCACCAGCCATTTGCGCGAGCGCGCCATCGAGGCGAGCGTCAATGCCATCGCCATCACGGCGGCCACGCCGGGCAACCCGACGGTCTATGTCAATCCGGCCTTTGAACGGATCACGGGCTACAGCCACGCCGACATGCTGGGCCAGAGCCCGCGCCTGCTGTATGGCGACGACCTGGACCAGCCGGGCGTGGAAGAGGTACGCGCCGCCATCCGTGAACAGCGCGACGCGCACACGGTGGTGCGCTGCTACCGCAAGGATGGCGCGCTGTTCTGGAATGAACTGTCGATTTCGCCGGTGCGCGATGAACAGGGCGTGGTCACGCATTACGTCTCGTTCCAGCACGATATCACCGCCCTGAAAATGTATGAATCCGAATTGCGCCACCAGGCCACGCACGATGCGCTGACGGGCTTGCCGAACCGCGCGCTGCTGGCGGACCGGCTGCTGCAAACCATGCACCACTCGGAACGCAAGGGGCACGTGCTGTGGCTGGTGTCGATTGACCTGGACCGCTTTAAATTCAACAACAGCCGCCTCGGCCACAAGGGCGGAGACCGCTTGTTGCAAGCCGTGGCGGAGCGGCTGCAACTGGCGGTGCGCCCGGTCGATACGGTGGCGCGCATGGGCGGCGATGAATTTGCGCTGATGCTGTTGCCGGAGCAGGGCGCGCCGAGTCCCCGCGCCGACCAGTTGCAGCGCGTGCTCGATTGCCTGGCCGCGCCGCTGCATATCGATGGCCAGGAATTGTTCCTGACCTGCAGCACCGGCATTGCCGTCTATCCCGACGATGGCCAGGACCCCGGTGTGCTGATGGAGCGCGCCGACATCGCCATGTTCCGCGCCAAGGAAATCGGCGGCGACGATGTGCAGTTCTATACCACGGCAATGAATGACCGCCTGGGCGAGCGCATGCTGATCGAAGGCGCGCTGCGGTCGGCGCTGGAGCGCAACGAATTCGTGCTGCATTACCAGCCGCAGACCGACATCGTGGCCGGCCGCATCGTCGGCATGGAAGCGCTGATCCGCTGGCAGCATCCGGAGCTGGGCATGGTGGCGCCCAACCGCTTCATTCCACTGGCGGAAGAGACCGGCCTGATCCTGCAGGTCGGCGCGTGGGTCATGCGCACGGCGTGCGAACAGCTGGTCGCATGGCGCCGCGCCGGGCTGCATGGCTTGCGCATGGCGGTCAATGTGTCGGCGCGCCAGATGGCGGAAAAGGATTTCGTGCAATCGGTGGCGCAAGTGCTGGCCGATACCGGCTTGCCGCCATCGTGCCTGGAACTGGAACTGACGGAAAGCCTGGTGATGAACGATGTCGAACACGCGGTCGCGGTCATGCACGAATTGAAACAGCTCGGCGTGCTGCTGGCGATCGACGACTTCGGCACCGGTTATTCCAGCCTGGCGCATTTAAAGCGCTTTGCCATCGACGTGCTGAAAATCGACCAGACCTTCGTGCGCGATTTGACGGTGGACCCGGACGATGCCGCCATCGTCACCACCATCATTGCGCTGGCCAACAACCTGGGACTGGACGTGATTTCCGAAGGCGTGGAAACGGCGGAGCAACTGGAATTTTTGCGCCAGCACGGGTGCCGGCAAATGCAGGGCTATTACTTCAGCCGGCCTGCGTCGGCCCATGTGATTGAAGCGATCTTGCAAGATGACGCGGCGCGTACCGCGGCCGCTTGAACGGCTGCATGAAGGGGAGAGGCGGGGATGACGGAAACAGCGGAAACAGCGGAAACAGCGGAAACAGCAGGAATAGCCGGCGTACTGGAAACACTGCGGCGCAGCATCGAGGATGGCGAACACCATGTGCGCCAGCAAATCGAAGCGGAAATGGGCTCGCAGTTTGGCCGCTATGTGGAAATCGGCCTGGCGCTGCGCGAAGCGTTCGAGCGGCATGACTTGCATGACACCTTTATCCGCCGCCTGAAGCCATTGCGCCGCATGATCATCGGCAACCTGCCGGCCGGGGTGCAGCGCCATGGCTTGCTGCCGACACTGTCGCCGCGGCAGCGCGCCGACATGGGCCACCGCCGCCTGGACGATATCCCGGACAGTGAACTGGAACAGTGGCTGATCGATGACGGCCGCCTGATTTACGGCGAGTTCAAGCCACAGGAATTGCACAATTACTTTACGGTCATTGCCCCGTATGTGAAACCGGGCAGCGCGATGATCGATCTCGGCAGCGGTCTCGGCAAGGTCGTGCTGTCGGCCGCGCTGGCGCTGCCGTTTGCCAACTGCACCGGCGTGGAATTGCTGCCGTACCGGCATGCGATGGCGCAGCAGCGCTTCGAAGCGTTGCTGGCGGCGGGCGAGGCGGCGCTGGCCGCGCTGCCATCGTTGCCGGCGCGGGATGAACCGCTGCCGCTGCCCTACGGCGCGGTAGCCGACGCGGCCCATGTGCTGGACTTGCGCCGGCGGGTCCGCTTTATCAACGGCGACCTGTTTGACGCCGATGTCAGCCAGGCGGGGCTGGTGTTCATGTACAGCACCTGCTTTGCGCCATTGATGGACCGCATCGGCGACAAGCTGGCGCGCGATGTGCCGCAGGGCTGCCTGGTCAGCACCACCACCTTCCCCTTGAAGCATCCAGGCTTTCGCGAAGTGGCGCAATTCCAGTCGGGGACGGTGGCGTGGACCACGGTGTTTTTGTATGAGCGCACGGGCGAACTGGAAGAATTGCCGCCAGCGCCTTCATCATATATTTATGAACCGCCGGAAGAGCGGTGGGAGAAGGAAGTGCGGGAACAGTTGGCGGCATTAAACCCGTAGGGCGGTTGCGGCCTTGGCCGAAGCCGCCATGCATGAGCCGTCGAAACGCATGCATGGCGGCTTGGCTGCGCCAAACCGCCCTACTGAATGACGCACTCGGGTTCGGAATTTTTACCCGACACGCCGGACGCCGGGTTGTTCTGGCTGATCGACGCCGGCATCCGCACTTGCGGCGCCTGGTTGGCCGGCACCTGGATCATCGGCGGCTGCACACCGTTTTGCACCGGCGGTAAATAACCGAACTGGCCGGCCGACAGCAGCGCCGGTGGCATGGGCGGGGCGCCCGGCGGCGTCACCGGTGTCACCGAAATACCGCCGACCGCCACATCGAGGTGCAAGCCATTGGCCGGGGTCTGGCCGTTCGGGGTCGGCACGCCGCCGCAATCGTTCTGGCAAAACAGCGCGCCCAGGTGCGTGCCGCGGATGCCGATGGTGGCGGTGGGCAAGCTAAAACTGACGGACTCGCGGCTGCGCTTGCCCACCATGCCGGACACCGCGCGGAAGCCCCCCTTGAGCATTTCCAGCCGCACCTTGTCGCCTTTCGGGTCCGGTTCGCGGAACGTGAATTCCGAGATTTTCAGCACCGAATTGGGCCGCAGCACCATTTCCGAGTGGTCGATGAATTTCAGGCGGGCATAGGCTTCGGCTTCCGTGCTCAGGACATCGCCTTCGCGCACCGGGGATTTCACGGACAGCATTTTGGTCTGGCCATCGGCCTGTTTGGCGGTCAGCACCCCGGACAAATGCGTAATTTGCGCGACGGTGTCGCCGGGCGCGGCCCAGGAGCAGCCAGCGCCGAAGCCGCACAGCAGGAAGGCAATCTTGTTCAGGGTAGCCATATCAGTACCCCACAGTCAGGAAAACATGGGCGCGGTGGTCGCCGCGCGCAACGCCGAGGGCCTGGCCCGCATCGAGCACGCGCGCCACATCCACCCTGATAGTAATGCTTTTTCCCAGCGCCGCGCGCAATCCGATGCCGGCGCTGGCGGCGGACATACTGCCGGCCATCGGACTTTGCGCAGCGCGGTTATGGCCATGCGACGCATCGACGAAGGCCAGCAGTCGCAGGCTACCATCCCAGCCCAGCAGCGCCGCCAGGTCCGGCGCATACAGTTCCGCATTGGCGGTCACGCCGCTGTCGGCGGACAGCACCCGCTCATCGAAGCCGCGCACCGTGCCGGCGCCGGTCAGGCCGAAGCTTTCCGCCGATACCACCGGCTGCAGCGCGTACTGGACGCTGCCGGCCACCCGGGCTTGCCAGTCATTGCCCAGTCCGCGCAGCCAGCTGGCCGCGCCGCGCAGGATCACGAGGCGGTCGCGCGTGTCGCGGTTGCCGCTGGTCAGGTAGGAGTAACGGTCGCTGCGCCCGGTGATATTGGTGTAGCGCACGCCGCGCGGGAGGTTGACGGCCAGGCCGGCGCTGGTGTCGACTTGCGCCAGGCCGCCGCGGGTCGAGGTGACGTATTGCGCCGACAGCGGCATCACGGTGTACGGCACGCAACTGGCCAGCGGCGGCGTGGGCGGCGCGGTGCTGACGGGCGTGCCATCGACCGCCGTGCAGCGCGCATCGATGGCTTTATAGTCGATCGCCACCACCAGCTTGCGGGTGGTTTCGCCGGCGCGGGGGAAGTTGTGGTTCAGGCGCACGCTGACCACGTCGCCCTTGCCGACGATATTGAGCGAACCGCCCAGGGTTGGGGTGGAACTGGGCGTGTTGGAGCTGGATTTGCCGTAAATGACGTCGATGCTGTCGCCCCAGCCATACAGCGGCAGGCGGTAGCCGATGCTGTAGTTGTGGATCTTGACGCCACTGGGGCTGTCGGGCGACGTGGTGTAGGCCAGGCTGACGGCGTGGTCGCGGTCGAACAGGTTGGCGTACTGGTAAAACACGCCGGTGCGCCAGTTGCCGGTGGCGCCGGTCCCGGTATTGTCGGCGGAGACGCCACCCTGATGGGGGCTGCGGTCCGTGACGCGGACATTGGCGTCGACGAGGTAATCGGTGTCGCCGGCCGCCAGCGACACTTCCACCTGCTTCGCGCCATTCTCATTCGATAGTTGCACGTTTTCCGACAAGCGGCGCAGATTCGGCGCGGTGCCCGGCTGCAGTGCGGGCAAGCCGCGCCGCACGTTGTCCGCGCTGTAATAGCGGTTGCCGCTCACGCCGACCTTGCCGATTTTCGCTTCCATTACCTCGAGGCGCACGGCGCCGGCGGTGGCTTCCTGTTCCGGCAGCGCCACCTGCACGGCGCCATAACCGGCCGCGCGGTACGCGTTTTCCAGCGCGTCGAGCGCGCGCTGCACGTCGCCGAAGTTGCGGCGGCTGCCGGTAAACGGCGCCAGCAGCGCTTGCACCTTGGCGTCGGGCAACAGGGTGTTGCCGACCACGTCGAAGCGGGTGATGTCGAAACGCTGTTCGTCGGCCTGGGCATGGGCCGGCGCCGACGCCGCCACGCAGGTTGCCGCCAACGCGATCGCCATGCACGTTGCGGACTGCCGAGTCGTCATGATGTCGGTAAGAGAGGGGAATAGCCTAGGGTAGTCTTAACCGACCTTCCCGGCAAGCAAGTGTGGGGGCCTGACCACAGCCCCCGGGCGCTGGTCAGCGTTTGACCTGGGCGAACGGGTCACCCTTCTTGAAGCTGGCCATTTTCGGGTCGTTGGCCACCGCATAGCCGAGGTTCAGGGTGAATTGCGCCTGCTGCACCATGCCCGACAAATCCCAGTCCGCGCGGTATTCATCGGTGACCTGGTGGTAATCCTTCTTGAACGCCACCAGCTTGGCGCTCGATGCCTGCTGGTTTTTTTCGAACTCGAAGTGGCCGTCGCCGGAAAACACGGCGGAACCCACGTTGAACGCCGGGATGCCGGCCTTGGCGAAGTTGAAGTGGTCGGCGCGGAAGTAGGCGCCGGAAATGTCCGGGATCAGGGGCGCCAGCTTCAGGCCCATCTTCTGCGCCACCTGGCGGGCGGAATCATACAGCGAGCTGCGCTCGGCGCCCGCCACGCCGATGTCCCTGGTGCGGCCGACGAAGTTCATGCTGTCCAGGTTCAGGTCGGCGCTGGTCTTGTTCAGCGGCCAGACCGGGTTGGCGACATACGCGGCGCTGCCCAATAAACCCTGTTCCTCGGCCGCCGGCCACAGGAAGATTTGCGTGCGTTTCGCCGGTTTCTTGACGGCTTCGGCCGCCATCGCCAGCAGGGCGGCCACGCCGGAGGCGTTGTCGATCGCGCCGTTATACGTGTGGTCGGTCTTGCCGCCGCTGGGCACGCCGCTGCGCACGCCTTCGTCGATGCCCAGGTGGTCCCAGTGCGCGGAATACACCACCGCCTGTTCCTTCAATTTCGGATCGGTGCCCGGCACGATGCCGGCCACGTTGAATTGCTCGACCTGGCGCACGGTGCTGCGCAATTCCACGTGGGCCGAGGTTTTCAGGTCGACCGGGCGGAAATCGCGCGATTCCGCCTTGGCGCGCAAGTCATCGAGGTCGAATCCGGCGGACTTGAACAGGTCGCGCGCCATGTCTTCGTGCAGCCAGCCTTCGACCTGGTTGCCCTCCCGGTTCAGGTGGAACCGTTCATGGCCAAAGCCGTTGGCCGGGACGCTCCATGGATACGACGCCGACGGCGTGGTGTGGATCAGCAGCGCCCCGGCCGCGCCACGGCGCACCGCCTCTTCGAACTTGTACAGCCAGCGGCCATAATAGGTGTAGGCCTTGCCTGCAAAACGGTTCGGCTCCTCGGCGGTCGGCTGCGGGTCGTTGACCATCATGACGAGGATCTTGCCTTTGACATCGGCGTCCTTGTAGTCATCCCATTTTTCTTCCGGCGCGCTGGCGCCATAGCCGACAAACACCAGCGGCGCATCGAAACTCAGGCTGGCCTTGCCGCTGCCGGTGCCGATCAGCACCCCTTCGCCGACGATCGGCGACAGGCGCGCCGAAGCCGGCCCAACCCCGGCCTGGAACGTGATGGAACTGCCCGGCAACAGCTTGGTGCCACGGAAGCGCACCGGCTGGCGGTAGCCGCCATCGGGCAGCGGTTTCAGGCCCATCAGCGCGGCCTGGGTCTCCAGGTAGCGCACCGCGAGGTCGCCGCCGCGCTGTCCCGTGCCCCGTCCCTCCAGCAAATCGTCAGCCAGGAAGGACAGGTGGGCGCGCAGCGGGCCTTCCGTCACGGTGGGGGCTTGCTGGGCATGGGCGGGGACGGTGCCGAGGGCGATGGTGGCAATGCCGGCTGCGGCTGCCAGGGTGCGAAGGCGCATGGGTGCTCCGTAGTGAAAAGGTGACAGGTTCGATGGCCGCACCGCTCGAAGCTGGCGGCGCGGAATGGCTATCTTACTCTGGCCGCCGCGAACATGTCAGCGAGGAACACCGGCCGCACCCGTAGCGCCCGGGAATTACGCGGCGGTCGGTTCGCCGTGGAAGGCCTTGTTGGCGATCTTCCAGCCATCGGCGGTCTTCAGCAGCACGAAGTAATCGGTGAACGTGGTGGCGCCGTGGATCAGGCGCAGGCGCACGGACGCCGCGCTGCCATGCACGTCGATCCAGTCGACGATGCGCTGGCGCTCGGATTCGTCGGCCGCCGGGGTGCCTTTGAAGCGCTGGCAATAGACATCCAGCGGCCACGACGTGAAGACGCCGTCGCGCATCGATTCGATGTGGGCGGTCGGCAGGAAGGCTTTGCGCATGAAGGATGCGTCGTCGCGCGCGTGGCCTTCGATGTATTGCTTGACCGGGTCCATCACCGCGGCTTGCTCTTCGGTGAACTGGGGACGGAAAATGGTATTCATGGACAGGGACATGGGTGGCTCCTTGGTGGAGCCCCATCATGCCCCGCTTTCCGGCGGGTGGCTGCCCCGTGGCCGAGATAGTCGGTATATCCGGTTTTCTATGCTCAAAAAGCGGGCAAATTGCCGCTTTTTGCACGTCAGGGGCGGTAAAAGGGTAAACTGGCACCTTTGTTTCGCATTGGGCGATTCGATCATTAACTGTGAGTGACGCCATGTCTGGAACACCTGAAATTCTCTTTGCCGACCTGAATTTGTCGGCCCCCATCCTGAAATCGCTGAAAGAAGTGGGCTATGAAAGCCCCTCGCCGATCCAGGCTGCTACCATTCCTTATCTGCTTGATAACCGCGACGTGCTGGGCCAGGCGCAGACCGGCACCGGCAAGACCGCCGCGTTTGCGCTGCCGATCCTGTCGCGCATCGACCTCAAGCAGATGGCGCCGCAGGCGCTGGTGCTGGCGCCGACGCGCGAACTGGCGATCCAGGTGGCCGAAGCCTTCCAGCGCTATGCCGCGCACATCCCGAAATTCCACGTGCTGCCGATTTACGGCGGCCAGAGCTATGGCCCGCAACTGGCCGCGTTGCGCCGTGGCGTGCACGTGGTGGTGGGCACCCCGGGCCGCGTGATCGACCACCTCGACAAGGGTTCGCTGGACTTGTCCGCGCTGAAAACCCTGGTGCTCGATGAGGCCGATGAAATGCTGCGCATGGGCTTTATCGACGATGTCGAGCGCATCCTGCGGGAAACGCCGGAGTCGCGCCAGACCGCGCTGTTCTCGGCCACCATGCCGGCCCCGATCAAGCGCATCGCCACCACCTACCTGAACAATCCGCATGAAGTGCTGGTGGCCGCCAAGACCACCACCTCGGAAAACATCCGCCAGCGCTACTGGCTGGTGTCGGGCATGCACAAGCTCGACGCGCTGACCCGCATCCTGGAAGCGGAGCCGTTTGACGGCATGATCATTTTCTCGCGCACCAAGCTGGGCACGGAAGAGCTGGCCGAACGCCTGCAGGCGCGCGGTTTTTCGGCCGCCGCCATCAATGGCGACATGCAGCAGGCGGCGCGTGAACGCACCATTGCCCAACTCAAGGATGGCAAGATCGACATCCTGGTGGCCACCGACGTGGCGGCGCGCGGCCTGGACGTGGAGCGCATCAGCCACGTGGTCAATTACGACGTGCCGTACGACGCGGAAAGCTATACCCACCGCATTGGCCGCACCGGCCGCGCGGGCCGCAGCGGCGAAGCGATCCTGTTCATCACCCCGCGCGAACGCAACCTGCTGAAAACCATCGAGCGCGCCACGCGCCAGGAAATCGGTCGCATGGACTTGCCGACCCTGGACGCCGTCAACGACGTGCGGATCGCGAAGTTCAAGGATGAGATCACCGACACGCTGGCGCAGGGCGGGCTGGAACACTACCAGAGCCTGATCGAGGAATACGAAAACGAACACAATGTGCCGGCGCTGGAAATCGCCGCCGCGCTGGCGCTGATGGCGCGCGGCGGCAAGCCGCTGCTGCTCGATAAAAAGCGCGAGACCGGCTGGCACGAAGACGGCCAGCCGCGCCCTGACCGCCCCGAGCGTCCGGCACGCGCCGACCGTCCCGACCGTGGTCCGAAGAAAGAGCGTTTGCCGCGCACCTCCGAGCCGGGCATGCAGACCTACCGTATCGAAGTCGGTTACCAGCATGGCGTCAAGCCGGGCAATATCGTGGGCGCGATCGCCAACGAGGGCGGCATCGAATCGAAGTACATCGGCCGCATTGAAATCTATGACGATTTCTCGGTCCTCGACATGCCGGACGATCTGCCGCCCGACCTGATCGAGCACCTGGGCAGCATCCGCGTGGCGGGCCAGGCGATGCGCATCAGCCGTGACGGCGATCCGGTTCCAGCGGCGGCGGCTCCCGCGCCGCGCAAGGCGGCGGAAGAACGCGCGCCGAAGAAGGCGGTGGAAGAACGTGCACCGAAAAAGGCCGCCAGGCCGGAACCGGAACTGAGCCCGCGCGCCGATGACGACGAGCCGGCCTTCGATGACGACGCATCGGCCAAGAAGAAAAAGAAGGACAAGCACAAGGTCAACCTGCCGATGACCGCGTTCCGCCTCGAAGTGGGGGTGAAGCACAATGCGACGCCGTCGAACATCGTCGGCGCGATCGCCAATGAAGCGGGGCTGGAAGCGAAGTACATCGGCCGCATTGAAATGTTCGATGACCACACGATGATCGAACTGCCGGACGGCATGCCGGACGATATCTTCCAGCACCTGGGCAAGGTGTGGGTGGGCGGCCAGCAACTGCGCATCAGCCATGCGAACAACATGCCGCCGATGTCGGGCAAGCACACGCCGCCGAGGGAACCGGTCAAGCCGGCCAAGGCCGGCGCCAAGGCGGGCGCCAAGGCGGACAAGAGTTTCAAGGCCCGTTAAGTCCTTCCGCCGCAGTAGGCGCAGCAGGGCAGGCCACGCCGCATGTCCCGCACGCGGCGTGATCCAGTAGGGCGGTTTTGCCGGAGGCAAAGCCGCCATGCCTGCACGCCGGCAGCTATTCCGGCACCAGTGCCCACTCCGCAGCACTGCACGCATGCAGCACGGTGGTATCAAACAGCGGCAACGCCGTATCCCGCGCCCCCACCAGCAAGCCAATCTCGGTACACCCGAGGATCACCCCCCGCGCCCCCCGTTGCGCCAGCCGGCCGATGATGCGCTGGTATTGCGCGCGTGACGTATCCGACACGATCCCCACGCACAACTCCTCGTAAATGATGCGGTGAACGATGGCCCGCTCGTCCTCCTCTGGCACCAGCACCGTCAAGCCGTGGCGCCGCGCCAGCCGCTCCCGGTAAAACTCCTGTTCCATGGTAAACCGCGTGCCCAGCAAGCCGACGGTCTGCAAGCCCGCCGCGCGGATCGCGTGCGCGGTGGGATCGGCAATGTGCAACAAGGGCAGTGTGCATGCCGCTTCGATGGCGGGCGCCACCTTGTGCATGGTGTTGGTGCACAGCACGATGCAGTCGGCGCCGGCCGCCCGCAGCCGCAGCGCGGCGTCGGCCAGCAGCCGTCCCGCCGCGTCCCAGTCGCCGGCGCGCTGCAATTGCTCGATGTCGTGGAAGTCCACGCTGACCAGCACGGCGCGCGCGGAATGCAGGCCGCCCAGGCGGGCGCGGATGGTTTCGTTGATGTGGCGGTAGTAGGGCACGGTGGACTCCCAGCTCATGCCGCCGATCAGGCCGATGGTTTTCATTGGTTAGCTCCTTGAGGTGGGGCTAGAATAGGCTTGGCCGGGCAACCCGGTCTATCAAGAAATTTCAGCGAGGACACAGCGATGGGCATGGTGGAACTGGATGCCGGATGGGCGCGCATTGCGCTGTTGCCGTCCGCGCCCTATTCAGCCGATGGCGCCTCGTCCGCGTGCGTGATGGGCGTGGCGCTGGAACGGCAGCGGGGCGTGCATGCGGTGGCGGGGGAGGCGCGGCGCGACTTTGATGCGTGGCCGGGCGAATTTGCGCTGGCCGCTCCCGGCGTGCCCATGTTCTCCGAATCCGGGACAGGCGGGGAATACCTGCTGGTGGCCGTCGATGCCGGCGTGGCGCCGCTGGTTCAGGGCGCGCCGCGCCGCCTGTTCCGTGGGCAAAAGGATGCCGTGGCGCTGGCGCGCCGCTTGCGGCGCGTGTTGCTGTCGCAGCAGCCCGATGCGCAGCAGGCGGCGCAACTGGCGGCCGCGCTGTTGGCGCATGGCGCCATGTTGCTCGATGGGGCAAGCGCGGGCGCACCTGGTGGCGCGGCGGGGCATGCCGCCTATGACGCCGACCGGCCCGCGCATGCGCGCGTGATGGACGCCATCGAACAGGACCTGGCGTCGCCGTGGCCGCTGGAGGCGCTGGCCGCGCTGGCCGGGATGCCCTTGCTGCGTTTCCTGCGCAGCTACACCCACGCCACCGGCATGACGCCGCACGCCTGGATCACCGAACGCCGCCTGCAGCACGCGCGCCGCATGCTGCGCAGCACCAATGTCCCGCTGGCCGAGATTGCCGCCGCCTGCGGCTTTGCCCAGCAGTCGCACATGGGCGCGCTGCTGAAGCGGGAAGTTGCCCACAGCCCCGCCCAGTACCGCGCCCGCTGAACGCCCTTTCCTGCGCTCTCCCTGCGAGAAAATGTCTCATTTCCCGGAAGAGCCACGCCCTGTCATGTCGATTTTCCAAAAGGGGCCAGGCCCTGTCATGTCGAGTTGGTGGCAATATTGCACCATGCTGGTGCATCACAATGCTGCATCGCACCAGAACATCTCGCATTCCGGGGCATGGGAGCGTGCTTTAGCCTGAAAACAGGGCTGGCCCAAAAATTGCATAGACAGGTTTATTTTTCCTGTCTTGCGAGGCGCCAGTGATTACCCGTAACGACCTGATCGAATATGCCGGACCTCAGCGCAAAGTCTTCCGCGTGCTGTGGGTCGATGACGCCGGTGCGGCGGCCTATATTTTCAACGTACTGCCGAAAACGGCCGAAGCGCAGCTGGCGCGTGTGGCCATGCTGGAAGCGGACCTGGCTGCTGGCCGTGCCCACCGCCTGGCGGACGATCCGTGGCCGCTCCCGCAGCAGCCGTTGCGCCGTCCCGCCAAGCACCTGCAAATCCGCGACCGCGCGTGGCAGGTGGTGCGCGACTTGGTGGCGATGGAACCGGCGATTTACGAGCCGCGCCGTCGTGGCCAGCTGGTGATGGCGTGCATGGAGCGGCACGCCGTATCGCATCCCACGGTGTACCGCTACCTGCGGCGCTACTGGCAGCGCGGACTTAGCGCGGATGCGCTGTTGCCCGACTATGCCAATTCCGGCGCGCGCGGCAAGATCCGCGCGGTGTCCGAGGGCGTGCAGCGGGGCCGTCCGCGCAAGGCCGGCGCGCCGCCCGGCGTGAATGCCGATGCCGCCATGCGCCGCATCTTCCGGGTGGCCGCCACGCGGGTGCAGGACAGCGCGGCGCCATTCGCGCGCCGCGCCGTGTTTGACCAGATGCTGCGGGACTTTTTCCACCAGCGCACCATTGAAACCGACACCATGCGGGTGCAGCCCGGCGCGCAGGAAAGCGCGCTGCCCACCTATGGCCAGTTCAGCTACTGGATGGACCAGGACCGTTTGCTGGCAAGGCCGCAGCCATTGCCGCCATTGCCTGCCGCGACGGACCCGGGCCGCCCCGGCAGGCCGGGCGCCGCCTTCCGCCTGGAAGCGACCCTGGCCGATGTCCGCCTGGTGTCGCGCGCGGACCGTGGCCAGGTGCTGGGCCGCCCGGTGATCTACACCGCCACCGATGTCTTTAGCGGCATGGTGGCCGGCATCTACGTCGGCATGGAGCGCCCGAACTGGCGTCACGCGCTGCTGGCGCTGGCCAATGCCGCGGCCGACAAGCAGCGCTATTGCCTGCGTTTCGGCCGCGATATCGGCGCCGCGTCGTGGCCCGCGCAGCACGTGCCGGGCCTGGTGTTCGCCGGCCCGGCGCTGGCGGCAGGCGTCGACCTGGAGCACGACGCCCTGCTGAACCAGTTCCACACGCGCTGCCTGGTGGCGCCGCCGCACGAGGGCCATGCGCCCGGCCTGCAGGCGGAACTGGCGCGCCGCATTCCGCTGCTCAGTGCCGCGGCCCGCGACGACAGCGGTGACGAGGGCGATACCCTGCGCTGCGCGCGCATGGATGGGGTGCTGGACCTGGAACAATTCACGCGCCTGGTCATCGACAGTGTGCTGCACTACAACCACAGCAGCCCGCAAGGCGGCGCGACGCCGCAGCAGTTGTGGGCCTGGGGCGCGGCGCAGCGCGGCGGCGCGTTGCGCCAGTTCCCGGAAGACCTGGTGCGCTGCTGCCTGCTGCCGGTGACGGAAGCCATGGTGACGGCACAGGGCATCCGCGTGCAGGGCAACCATTATGAATGCGTGCGCGCCCTCGACGAACAATGGTTCGACCGCGCCGCCAAACATGGCCAGTGGCCGGTCAAGGTGGCGTATGATCCCGCCAGCCTGGATATGGTCTACCTGCTCGATCCGCGCGCGCCGATGCACTTCCACGCCTGCCACCTGGCCGATGGCAGCAGCATGCACCGCCGCCTGTCGTCGATCGAATTGTCCTTGTTGCGGGCGCAGCAGCAGCGCCAGTTCGCGGAACCGGTGCACAGCGTGGCGTTCGAGAAAATGGTGGCGGCGCTGGCGCGATAAATTCGATGCAGGTATGCTGCGCGCTTACCCCGATTGAAAGGAAGCGCGCATGCAGTTCAAAAAACTCTTGATGGCCGCTGCCGTGGCGGGCGGCGCCGGCGGTGGCGCCACCGCCGCACCGATGACCTTGCAGGATTACCTGGCCTTGAGCGGCCCGCAGCCCGACGCGCACATCGCGTATGGCGCGGCGCCGTCGCAATTCGTCGAACTGTTCAAGCCCGCCGGCCAGGGACCGTTCCCGGTGCTGGTGCTGATCCATGGTGGCTGCTGGACCGTGCATTTCGGTGGCATCGAACAGATGCGCAACATGGCCGGCGCACTGGCCCGGCAAGGGATCGCGGTGTGGAATGTCGAATACCGCCGCGTCGATGAAGCCGGTGGCGGCTATCCCGGCATGTACCAGGATGTGGCCACGGCCGTGGACCGGCTGAAAACCGAAGCGGCCGCGCACAACCTGGACCTGGCGCGCGTGGCGGCCATGGGCCATTCGGCCGGCGGCCACCTGGCGCAATGGGCCGCATCGCGCCACCGTTTGCCGCCAGCCAGTCCGGCCTGGCGCGCCGATCCGCTGGCGATTCCCCATGTGATCAGCCTGGGCGGGCTGGCCGATTTGCGCCACGAGGAAAGCCTGATCAAGACCAGTTGCGAGCGCGACATGTGGCAACTGGCGGGCGCCGCCAGCGCGGCGCGGCCGGACATCTTTGCCGATACGTCGCCGGCGGAAATGCTGCCGTCCGGCGTGCACACGACCCTGATCACGGGCGAACTCGACGATATTTCGCCGGTGCGGGTGGCGCACGATTATGCGCGCCGCGCGCAGGCGCAAGGCGATGCGGCGGAGGTGGTGGTGCTGCCGAACGCCAGCCATTACGACGAAGTGGCCGCGACGTCGCCCGCGTGGAAGCTGATTTATCCGCACATCCGCAAGGCGCTGCGGATCGATTAACCCGCGTTAACCGTATTAATCGTATCAATCATATTGGTCGTACTTGCGGGAATCGCCCTGCACCTGGTCCGCTGGATATTTGGCGGCATTGAGGGCGATTTTTTCCAGCGCGGCCGCATGCAAATCCACACCGGTCTTGTCGGCCAGTTGCACCAGGTACAGCAGCACATCGGCCAGTTCATGGCGGATGCCTTCCCGTGCCCGGGCAGTGAGTTCATGCGCGGCGCCGGTCGGCAGCCACTGGAAGTGTTCGGCCAGTTCCGCCGCTTCCACCGTCAGCGCCATCGCCAGGTTTTTCGGCGTATGGAACTGTTCCCAGTCGCGTTCGCGCGCAAAGGCCCGCGTCAGCTCGCGCAAGTGCGCCAGGCTGTCCTGTCCGCTCACGGCGCGGCCTTTTCCATGAACACGCTGTAGGGGTCATCGGGATAGTCGCCGTAAGGCCCGCATACCGTATAGCCGCGTTTTGTATAGAGCGCCAGCGCTTCCGTGGAGGACGGGCCGGTTTCCAGCGTGAACCGGGTACAACCGCGTTTCGCGGCTTCGCCTTCCAGCAAGTCCAGCAAGCGGTGCGACAAGCCCAGGCCCCGGCCGGCAGGGCGCACATACATGCGCTTGATTTCGCCGTATTCCGGCGTCAGCACGATGGCGCCGCAGCCGAGCGCCGCGCCGGCGCTGTCGCGCGCCACCGCGAACAAGATATTGGGCTGGTCCAGGGTGGCGATATCGAGGGCATACACGCTGTCGGCGGGGTACAGCGCATACAGGCAGGCATCGAGTTCGGCGATCAGCGACACCACGTCCGGCTGGTTCGGAGTTTCGAAAGAAATAGTCATAAATTTCATTGTAGCGCAGCATTCTGTATCAGGATGCATGCCGCCTATGTCACGTGAGATCAGGCGAGAAAAATACTATGGTGCAAGCCCTTACAAGCCCCGCAAAGCTGTCTATGATGAACTTTATGCGGGGCCTGCATACGACAAAGACCCTGCTGCCACGTAGTTCAAACCGTTCAAATTATGGAGCAGCCATCATGAAAAAAATCAGCCTGATTGTTTTGCTGGCCTTTGCCGCCCCGGTCGTCCTGGCACAGTCCACATCATCCCCGACTGTGAAGGTTCCTGCATACAACATCTCCATTCCAGAAAAAACCATCGGCAAAACCTCCGCCGGTTTCGACAGCTATCGCGGCGCCTACGACTTGTCGAATGGCCAGGTGCTGTCGCTGGTGAACAGCGGGGCCACCATGTATGCACAGCTGGACGATGGCAGCCAGCATGAGCTTGCAGCAACTGGCTATGGCAAGTTTGTGGCCAGGGATTTGTCGATGCGGATCACGCTGGAACGGAAGGCGGATGGCGAAGTCGGTGGCGAATTGTTGATTGCCAGGTCGCCTTCGGTAGCAGGCCAGCCGATGGAATACGTCCGTCTCGCGCTGCGTTAAAGCCGGGCGAACGATAACTTGTAGCAGCGCGCGGGCGAGTCCGTCGCCCGCGTAGTCTCCCTTTGCCGCCGGTCCGTCAGGTCCGGCGGCATTCTTTTGTCTAGTTGACTCTTATAATAACTAATTGTTCCGATGGTATGATATTCGGCTGCCGGCCAAAAGCTGGCATTTTTTATAAATACCACTCGGAGATAGCCGAATGAAATTACGTCAGCTGCTTGTCGCGGCCGCATTAGTTGCGTCCGGTGCACAGCACGCCCAGGCCGCGCCACGCGGTCTGACCATTGAAGACCTGGCCACCATGGAGCGCGTGGGCAGTCCGGTCCTGTCGCCGGATGCCACCAAAGTCGTGTACACGGTGCGCAGTACCAACCTGGAGAAAAACCGCGGCAATACCCAGCTGTGGATGATCGATTTGCGCGCCGCCAAGCCGGCGCCGCAACGCCTGACCCAGGCCGACGCCAGCAGCACCGATCCGGAATGGTCGCCGAATGGCGATGCGATTTATTTCCTGTCGGCCCGCTCCGGCAGCAACCAGGTCTGGCGTTTGCCGCTGGGCGGCGGCGAAGCCGTGCGGGTGACCGACTTCCCGCTGGACGTCGACAATTTCCGCCTGTCGCCGAAAGGTGACCGCCTGGCCTTCAGCATGGCGGTGTTCCGCGATTGCGCCGACCTGGCGTGCACGAAAAAACGGGTGGAGGAGCAGGCCAAAAACAAGGCCACCGGCAAAGTCTATGACCGCCTGTTCGTGCGCCATTGGGATACATGGAACGATGGCCGCAATGCCGTGCTGTACAGCGCCGCCATCGGCGCCGACGGCAAGGCGGCCAACCCGGTCAGCCTGTCCGGCTCGCTCGATGGCGATGTGCCGTCGAAGCCGTTTGGCGATCATGAGGAATACCAGTTCAGCCCGGACGGCAAGACAGTCGTGTTCAATGCCCGTATCGCCGGCAAGACGGAAGCCTGGTCCACCAACTTTGACATCTATACGGTACCGGCCGCTGGCGGCGCCGCTCCGCGCAACCTGACGGCCGATAATCCGGCATGGGACACCAAGGCCCAGTTCTCGCCGGATGGCCGCACCTTGGCCTATGCCGCGATGAAACGGCCGACCTTTGAGGCGGACCGTTTCCACCTGGTGCTGATGGATGTGGCGACGGGCCAAAAGCGCGCGCTGACCGATGCGTGGGACCGTTCCGTGGCGGAATTCCACTGGGCCCCGGATGGCAAGTCGCTGCTGGCAACGGCGGACGACGTGGGCCAGCACCGCCTGTTCGCGATCGATGCGGCCAGCGGTAAGGCCACGCCGCTGTCCGGTCCCGGCTACGTGTCGGCCTTCACGATGGCGCGCGACACGCTGGTGATGGCGCAAGCGAACCTGGCGTCCGGCGCACAGCTGTACAAGATGAAGCTGGGCCAGGCCAATGCGAAGGCGGACAAGCTGACCGCCAACAATGAAGAAAAACTGGCGGACGTGCGCTACGGCGAGTACGAGCAATTCTCGTTCAAGGGCGCCAATGGCGACACCGTCTATGGCCACGTGATGAAGCCATGGAATGCCGAAGCGGGCAAGAAATATCCGGTGGCGTTCCTGGTGCACGGCGGCCCGCAGGGCAGCTTCGGCAATTCGTGGAGCTACCGCTGGAATCCGCAAGTGTATGCGGGCGCGGGCTATGCGACCGTGTTCATCGACTTCCACGGATCGACCGGCTATGGCCAGGCATTCACCGATTCCATCAGCAATGACTGGGGCGGCAAGCCGCTGGAAGACTTGAAACTGGGCCTGGCGGCGGCAGCGGCCAAGTTCCCGTGGCTGGACCGCGACCGGAGTTGCGCGCTGGGCGCCTCGTACGGCGGCTACATGATGAACTGGATCGAGGGCAACTGGTCCGACGGCTTCAAGTGCATCGTCAACCACGACGGCGTGTTCGATACCCGCGGCATGGCGTATTCGACCGAGGAAATCTGGTTCACCGAATGGGAATATGGCGGTTCGTACTTCAAGAATCCGGAAGGCCACGAAAAGTTCAACCCGGTCCACCATGTGGCCAAGTGGAAGACGCCGATGCTGGTGGTGCAGGGCGACCTGGACTTCCGCATCCCGACCGCGCAAGCGTTGTCGACCTTCACGGCGCTGCAGCGCCAGGGCATCGACAGCAAGCTGCTGGTGTTCCCGGATGAAAACCACTGGGTCTTGAAGCCGGCCAACTCGATCCTGTGGCACCGCACGGTGCTGGGCTGGCTGGACCAGCACTTGAAGAAGTAAGCGCGGTCACGCGGCGCGCCAGCTTTCCAGGCGCAGCGTGCCGCGTTCCAGCGGAGTCGCCAGCGCCCCGCCGTGTGGCGGCCGCCGTCCCAGCGTAAACTTGCTGACCGCTTGCGCCAGCCCGATGGCCTGTTCCTGCAGAGCCGCGCTGGCGGCGCTGGCCTGTTTCACCATGGTCGCGTTTTGCCGCGTGGCGCCATCAATGGCAACGATGGCCGCATGGATCTGGGCGATGCCGCTCTCCTGTTCGTGGCTGGCGGTATTGAGTTCACCCATGATGTCCGTCACGCGCCGGATGCTGGACACGATCTCCGACATGGTGCTGCCGGCTTCGGCCACCAGCCTGCTGCCCTGTTCTACCTTGTTCACCGAATCATTGATCAGTGCCTTGATTTCCCTGGCGGCGCCGGCGCTGCGCTGCGCCAGGTTGCGCACTTCGGACGCCACCACCGCAAAGCCACGCCCCTGTTCGCCGGCGCGCGCCGCTTCGACCGCCGCATTCAGCGCCAGGATATTGGTTTGGAATGCGATACCGTCGATGACGCCGATAATGTCGGCGATTTTTCTGGCCGAATCGTTGATCGACCCCATCGTGCCGACCACCTGCGCCACCACCTCGCCACCCTGCGTGGCAACCCCGGAAGCGGACTGCGCCAGTTGATTGGCCTGGCGTGCGTGGCTGCCGTTTTGTTTGACCGTGGTGGTCAATTCTTCGATGGCGGTGGCGGTTTGTTCCAGCGTGCTGGCCTGTTGCTCTGTGCGCGCGGACAAGTCGCGGCTGCCGCCGGCGATCTCGGCTGAGGTTGTCGCGATAGCGTCGGCGCCATCCCGGACCTGGCCGACGATTTGCCGCAAGTTATCGCCCATTTCGCCCATTGCGGCGAGCAATTGTCCCGCTTCATCCCGGCCGGTTGCGCCGATTTGGCAGCTCAGATCCCCTGCGGCGACCGTGCGTGCAAAATCTTTCGCTTGGCGCAGTGGGTGGACGATGGCGCGGACAAAGAAATAGGCACACGCCGTGCCGGTCAGTAGAACAAGGCTGGCCAGTGGCAGGATGGTCTTCCAGATGGAGGCATCGATGCGGGTCAGCGCAGCCCGTTCGGTGGCCAGGATATCTTCCTGCTGCAGGACGATCAGCTTGCTCAGTGCCTCCACTGACGCTTTGCCAAACGGGAGGATGGTTTGCGCCCGCCATTCGCGGGCTTCCTCGCCCCGGCCCTGCCCAAACAGTTCCAGCCACCGTGGACGCGCCTGCGCATATTTGCGGTAACTCTCCTGAAACGCGGCCAGGGTCCGTTCCTGTTCCTCCGTGCGTTTGACCTGGCCAAATTTGTGCAGGTTGTCTTCGATCTGCCGATGCCAGGCTTCCGTTTCCGCGACGATTTTCGCGCGTGCGGCTGGTTCTGGAACGGCAATGAATTGTGAGATTCCATATCGCAACTGCCACATGGCGTTCTGTGCATTTCCCAACTGGACCGCGCCCGCCGTGTTCTTGGCCGCCAGTTCACTGAACTGCTGTTTGTAGCTGACAGCGTTCCAGATGCAATCGGTGGCCAAGACCAGGCATAACAGCATGACGGCGCCAAAGCCTGCCCACAGACGGGCGCCGATATTGAGGTTCGAGAAATTCATTGGTGAGGTCGTCCACAGGGTTGTGCATGGTTTGATTTTATGACTGGCAGGAACGACTTTTCTATAAGGAAATCCTTAGCGGCGCGTAAAACTATGTAAAGATCTGGACGCTGCGCACCCGGCACAGTCTGGCGCTCATGCCTGTTAAGCCTTGTCGACCTTCACGGCATTGCAGCGCCGGGGCATCGATAGCAAGTTGTTGATGTTTCTGGATGAAAACCACTGGGTCTTGAAGTCGGCCAATTCGATCCTATGGCGCCGCACGGTGCTGGGCTGGCTGGACCAGCAGGTGAAAAAATAAGTCGTGAACTCAGCTTTTCTATGGCTGTCGTCCCTATGGCCCTATTTGCCCTGACTTGCCAGGGGCCCCCGCACAAAAATTCTCTTTAAAAATAATTGTTTCCACATGGAAATGTGAGAGAATTGTATGGACAACTTATGGGTCCGATCAACATAAGAGGGGTGTGCCGTGAACTCGCGACTGATACTGTCCATGGTGCTGGCCTGTGCGGCGGTGGTGGCGCAGGGCGCCGATATCTTGCCCCAGTGCCGGGGCGGCGCGATTCCCCAGGCGGGGCCGCCGGACACGGCGCTGTTCGTCGCCATCGACGCCACCACGCCGCTCGACGCGGACTTGCGCCAGCAGGTCTTGGATCACATCAAGCCGTTCCTGGTGGCCGGCAACACCATCGCCGTGGCGGTATTTCCATCGGCGGAGAAAACCCCGCAGCCCGACCTGGTGTTGTCCGGGCGGCTCGATACGCCGCTCGACAGCGCCACGCGCGGCGCGCTGTCCAAGTCCCTGCTGGCCCGCTTCGACCAGTGCCTGTTGACGCAAAAGCAAATGGCGCGCCAGTACACGGCGCAGGCGTTGAAGCGGCTGTTCGATACGGCCACCGGCAGTACCGGCCAGACGGAAGTGATGGGCAGCATGCGGGCGCTGTCGCAGGCCGTGCAAGCCTCCACTGCCCGCAACAAGGTGGTGCTGGTGGTGTCGGACATGCTGGAGCATTCCGAGGCCGGCGACTTTTACGCGGACCACCGCCGCACGGTGCGCCGCGTCGATCCGGTACAGGAATTGCGCATGGCGGACAGCCGCCACCTGTTTGGCGACTTCGGCGGCGCCCGCGTCTATGTGCTGGCGGCCGGCGTGCTGCCGGACGGCGGCAAGGTCAAGCCGGAAAGCGACCGGCGCGCCATGCAGTTGCTGCGCGATTTCTGGAGCGGCTACTTCGGCAAGTCGCATGCGCAGCTGGCGGACTTTGGCCAGGTCGAACTGGAGCAGCCGATGCGCTGAGCCGCTTGCAGCTTAGGCCGCCGTCACCTGCGGCGACAGCGCTACCAGCAATTGCTCGAACGGGGCCGGGCGCGCATACAGGTAACCCTGCATGCTGTGGCAATTGCTGTCGATCAGGAAGTTTGCCTGCGCCGCGGTTTCCACGCCTTCGGCCACCACCCGCAAGCCCAGGTGGTGCGCCATCGCCAGGATGGTTTGCACGATGGCGGTGCCGCTGGCGTCGGCCGGGGTGTCCATGATGAAGCTGCGGTCGATTTTCAATTCGTACAGCGGCATGCGTTTCAGGTATGCCAGGCTGGAATAGCCGGTGCCGAAATCATCGATCGAGAAACGGATGCCCAGCGCGGCCAGCTCGTGCATGCGCTGCACGGTCTCTTCCCATTTTTCGACCAGCAGTCCTTCCGTCACTTCGAAGATCATTTGCGAGGCGGGGGCCCCGGTTTCCGCCAGCACGGCGCGCACCTGTTCGACAAAGTCGGCATGGCGGAACTGGCTGGGGCTGACATTGACCGACAAGGGCAGGTTGTGGCCCGCATTGCTCAGTTCCACCGCGTACAGGCAGGCCTGGCGCAGCGCCCAGGCGCCCAGTTGCAGGATCTGGCCGGTGCCTTCGGCCAGCGGGATGAACAGCGATGGCGGCACCCAGCTGCCATCGGCGCGCTGCCAGCGCATCAACAGTTCGGCGCCCACCGGACGGCCCGCGCAATCGACCTGCTGCTGCGCGTACAGCGCCAGCTGCCTGTTTTCCATCGCGGCCGCCAGTTCCCGTTCCATGTTCAGCCGCTGCTCGACTTCGGCCTGCATGCCCGCTTCAAAGAAGGCGATGCCATTGCGGCCATCGGCCTTGGCGCGGTACATCGCGATATCGGCTTCGCGCAGCAGGTCTTGCGGATTTTCGCCGCCTTTCGGCAACAGGGTCACGCCGATGCTGGCCGACGAACTGTAAGTCTGGCCTTCGATGGTGAATTCCTGCGCAATGGCCAGGCGGATCTTTTCCGCCACGGCCAGCGCCGCATGGGCCGCCGCCGAATGCGCGCCGCCCAGGTGCGCCAGGAGTACGACAAATTCGTCGCCGCCGATGCGCGCCACGGTATCGGCCTTGCGGATCAGTTGCTCCAGCCGCGTGGCGGCGTTTTTCAGCAGCGCGTCGCCAATCGCGTGGCCGCGCGCATCGTTGATGGTCTTGAAGTTATCGAGGTCGATGAACATCACGGCGCTGAAGGTGCTGTCGCGCTCCGAGTTGGCCTGCAGTTTTTCAATGCGGTCCATCAGCAGGCGCCGGTTCGGCAAGCCGGTCAGCACGTCAAAGTAGGCCAGGCGGTGGATGTCGTCTTCCGAGCGCTTGCGTTCCGTGATGTCGCGCTCGACCGCCACCCAGTGCGTATTGTTGCCGCCCTCGTCGGCAAACGGCACCAGTTCCATCTCGACCCAATACGGTTCGCCGGCGCGCGTATAGTTCAACAGTTCCGCCCGCACCGGTTCGTAGCGCAGCATGGCGCCGGCAATGCGCTCCAGCGTGGCGGCCGAGGTGTCCGGGCCTTGCAGCAGGCGCAGGTCGCGTCCCAGCACTTCGTCGCGGCGGTAGCCGGTGCGGCGCTCGAACGCCTTGTTGACGAAGATGATGCGCTGGCCCTCGCTGGTGACTTCGGCGATCAGCACCATGTCGTTCAGGCGCGCCACGGCGGCCGACGTCAGGCGCAATTCCTCGTTCAGCCCGCGCAACTCGCCGATCGAACTGTCCAGGCGTTTCAGCAGCACGGCACAGGCCAGGGTCAGCACGGACATGATGAAGACATAATTGAGCGTGACCACGAACCACTGGATCAGGGCCGCCTTCTGGTCGTCCGGATTGGCCAGGGTGGGCAGCGTGTAATAGCCGACCAGCATCATGGCCAGTGACGACGTGACCAGCGCCCACATGCCGGAACGCAGGCCCAGCAGCACCGCCGCGAACACCGGCACGGCCGCCAGGTAGATTTGCGAGATCTGGCCGATTTTCAGCATCAGGCCGATGCCGACCAGGAACGTCACCGCCAGGAAGTTCAGTACGCGTACGTGGAAAGACCAGGTCGGGATGCGCCAGATCGCGGCAATCCAGCCGATCGCCAGGACGTCGACCACGGCGATGGACCAGATCCCTTGGGAGAGGCTCAGCATGATGCTGGGCAGCGCCGTCACGAGGCCGAGCGCCAGCACCACCTGCAGGATGCGTGTGAAGATTTGCGCGCGCCAGTGAGCGACTTCCTTTTGCACCGTCAAAATACCTGCCTCCTCGTTTCCTCGATAAATGGTTGTAGGCATGCGCGCGACACCAAGCGTCATGATACTCCTTTTCAATCTTGCTTTTTTGAACATCCCTGCGCAGAATTGGCGATCCGATCAACCGTACGAACACCGAGGATGTCTATGCGCATGCGCAACATTTCCGCCTTGCTGGCGGCAGCCACGCTCTCGCTGTCCGCGCAAGCCGCCAGCACCGACCGCTGGGACTTGCCCGTCCACGTGAAAAAACTGAGCAACGGCCTGACCGTCGTTGTCACTGAAGACCACAGCTCGCCCACCGTGGGCGTGTCCGTGGTGTACCACGTCGGCATGCGGCTGGAGCCGAAAAACCGCACCGGCTTTGCGCATTTGTTCGAACACCTGATGTTCCAGGGCACGCCGAAAGCGCCGAAAGGCGTGTTTGACAAGACCATCACGGCCGGCGGCGGCCGCAACAACGGTTCCACCCGCGCCGACTTCACCAATTACATCGAGACCGCGCCGGTGTCCGCGCTCGACGCCATCCTGTGGCTGGAAGCGGACCGCATGAAGACACTGGACTTCAGCGAAAAGACGCTGAAGAACCAGCAGGACGTGGTGAAAGAGGAAATCCGCGTCAACGTGAAGAACAAGCCATATGGCGGCTTCATGTGGATCGACATCAACCAGCAGGCGTTCAAGAAGTGGGAAAACAACCACGACGGCTATGGCAGCTTTGAAGACCTGGAGGGCGCCAGCCTGGATGACGTGCGCAACTTCCACCGCGATTACTATGGCCCCAACAACGCGGTGCTGGCGATCGCCGGCGACCTGACGCCGCAGCAGGGCTTCGCGCTGGCGCAAAAATACTTTGGCGCGATCCCGAAACGCGCGGTGCCGAAAGGCGGCGATTTCACGGAAAGCCTGAATACCGAGGAAAAACGCCTGGTGCAGGGCGATCCGCTGGCGCAAGTGCCGGCCATTGCGGCAGGCTGGAAAATGCCGGCGCGCGGCAGCCGCGACCAGGCGCCGATGGCCGTGCTGGGCGAAGTGCTGGCCGGCGGCGATGCCTCGATGTTTTACCAGGGCATGGTCAAGGGCCGCGAAATCGCACTGAACGTGCAATCGTTCTGGGGCCTGACGGGACCATGGGAATACGATGGTCCGACCCTGTACACGATCTTTGGCCTGTACAAGCCCAACAGCAGCGCCGACGCGATGCTGGCCGCGATGGACGAGGAAATCGCCAAGATCGTCAAGGATGGCGTCGACGACGCCACCCTGAAGCGCGTGAAAACCAGCATGCTGGCCGACTGGAACAACCAGATGGAAAGCTATATCAACCGCGCCGACATGCTGGCCAAGCTGCAAACCCTGTGGGGCGACGCCAAAGTCGTCAACAAGATTCCCGGCTGGATCGAGGGTGTCACGTCGGCCGACCTGCAGCGCGTGGCCGCCACTTACCTGACCAAGGCCAACCGCACCGTCATCGACCGCAAGCCGCAAGCGATGCTGACGCCGCCCGCCGCGCATTTCCACGGCGATCACGACCACCAACACGGAGGCCACTGAAATGAAAAAGCCCATTCAAGCCGCAGCCATTGCGGTAGCCGTTGCCACGCTGTGCGCACCTGCGGCCTTCGCGAAAACCCCGGCCGCCAAGGCCGCCGCTCCCGCCGCTCCCGCCGCCACGGCGGCCTCCGGCATGCCCGGCTATGGCGCCGACAAGCCGTTGCCGGTGCCGCACATCGCCAGGAAGACGCTGGCCAACGGCCTGGAAGTGTGGGTGGTGCCGCGCAAAGGCTTGCCGCGCGTTGATTACGTACTGGCCGTGCGCGGCGCCGGTTCCGCCGCCGACGATGCGCAGCGTCCGGGTTTTGCCGGTTTGCTGGCGTCGCTGCTCAATGAAGGCACCGCCAAGCGCAGTTCGCGCGCGATCGCCGAAGCCAGCCAGGCGCTGGGCGGCGGCGTGGCCGGCAGCACGTCGCAGGACGGCATCACCGTGTCGGCCTATGCGCTCGCTTCCGGTTCGGCGGAGATGATGAAGCTGTTGGCCGAGGTCGTGCGCGAACCCACCTTCCCGGACGCGGAAGTGGCGCTGGCCAAGGCCAATGCGCTGCAATCGCTGAAAGTGGCGGAAACCCAGCCGGGCTTCCGCGCCGACCGCGCGCTGTCGCGCGCGATTTATGGCGATCACCCGTATGCCCGCACCACCGGCACCGTGGAATCGATCAACGCGACCGACGCGGCGCAGTTGCGCGCCGAACATGCCCGGCGCTTCCGCCCGGACCGCGCGCTGCTGGTGATCACCGGCCAGATCGCGGAAGCGGACGCCATCAAGCTGGCCGAAGCCGCGTTCGGCGACTGGAAGGCATCCGGCACACCGGTGGCGGAAACCCCGGCCGCGCGGACCGCGGCGGAACCGGCGCGCCTGTTGCTGGAGCGCCCGGGCAGCGTGCAATCGACCGTGCGCCTGGGCCGTCCCGGCGCCTCGGCCACGGTGGAAGAACAGGTGCCGCTGCGCCTGGCCTCGACCATCATCGGCGGCGGCTTTTCCAGCCGGATCAACACCAACCTGCGCGAAGACAAGGGCTATACGTACGGCGCCTCGGCCGGTGCGCGCCTGTTCCGCCAGGGCGGCGCCATCACCGGCGGCGCGGACGTGCGCAACGAAGTCACCGGCAAGGCGCTGGCGGAATACTTCAAGGAATACCACAAGCTGGGCGAAGAACTGGTCGGCGACGATGAAATGCGCATGAACAAGCGCTATGTGGCCGGGACTTACTTGCTGACCAACCAGATGCAGCGCGCCGTGGCGGGCACGCTGGCCAACAACTGGCTGATCGGCCTGCCGCCGGAATTCCTCGGCCAGTACGTGCCGAAGATCCAGCAGGTGACGGCGGAGCAGGTGCGCGCCATCGGCAAGAAATACTTTGACCCTGCCACGCAATCGATCGTGGTGGTGGGCGACAAGGCCGCCATTGCCGAACAGCTGAAGGAGTTCGGCGAGTTCACCGTCACGGACAAGTAAGCGCGCGAAACGCCACGTAATCCCGCGCCACCTGGCGCGGTTTTTCCACCATCGGCAAATGCCCGACCCCGGGCATCATGATGGTGCGGCTGCGGGGAAATAACGCGGCAAACGCCCTCGCCCCGTCCGGATGCAGGATGCGGTCTTGTTCGCCCCACACGATCAGCGCCGGGATGCGTTCATACGCGGGCTGCGGCTGCAGCAGCGGCGCCTCCGACAACTGCTTCATCAATTGCGTATGCAGCGCGAAATCGGCCGCCCCGCGCCGGCCCAGCAGCACGCGCACGCTGTGCGGCAGGAACGGTTCCTTTTCCGTGCACGCGGCAATCAAGGTATTGAAATCCCGCTCCTGTTGCACCAGCAGCGGCATCTCGCCGGTCGCCTCATAGTGCTTGAGGATGTCGGAACTGTGCGACGCTTCGGTGCCGGCCGCGTCAAGCAGCCACAGCGACGCCACCCGTTCCGGATACATGGCGGCGAATTGCGCGGCAATGAAGCCGCCCATGGAATTGCCGCCCACGTGCACGGGGCCGGGCGCGACCTGGTCCAGCAGCAGCGCCAGGCGGCGCGCCTGGTCGGTCATCCGGTGGCTGGCGGCGGGATCGCGCGCCGCGTCGCCAAAGCCGGGCAAGTCGGGAATGATGACGCGGTAATGGGGCGTGAGGAAGCGCGCCACCCGCGCAAAGTTATCCTTGTCGCCCGCAAAGCCGTGGATCAGCACCAGCGGCGCGCCATGGCCGCCTTCCAGGTACGGCATGGCCAGGCCTTCGGCGCTGCCGTGCCGCAGCCGCAGGCCGGAATGCCAGCGTTCCAGCGCCAGGCCGAGGCGCCCGGCGGTCAGCGGGGCGAGGCGGTCAAACAGCAGCAGGGCGGCGGCGCACAGCGCCAGTGCGATCAGGATGTCAACGATCATGTTCAAGGCAGGCTCCATCAGGGACTTGCGCAGTGTGGCACCGGCGCACCCGCGCTGTAAAGTACGCAACGAGCCGATTGCACGTTATGATTGCTGGATTGACAAGGAGACGGCTGTGACCCAACCAGACAATCCCTACCTGGCGCCGGGCGCGGCGCTGGATGGCGCCGCCGAAGGCGCGACGTATGCACCGCGCCTGCTGGCGTGGCAAGGGCGCATCGGCCGCTTGCGTTACCTGGCCTATATGCTGGCGCTGGTCGCCATCGTGATGGCGGCCGGTTTTGCGCTGGTGTTTGTCGCCACCATCGCCGTCAAGCTGGCGGGGGGCGATTTGCGCAAGGAATATGTGGCGCTGCTCCCGGTCATGCTGGCGCTGGTGTTTTGCGTACCGTATGTCGTTTTGATGAAGCGGCGCATGAATGACACCGGCTATACCGGCTGGCTGTTGCTGCTGACCCTGGTGCCATTCGTGAATGTGCTGCTGGGGATCTACCTGCTGTGCGCCCGTGGTTCCAGCGGATCCAATAAGTACGGTTTGCCGCCGGCGGCCAATACACTGCCCGTCAAGCTGGCGGGCTGGTTCATGGTGGCCGTGATTATCGTCAGCCTGGGGGCATCGTTCGTCATGCCGTTCATGATGGCGGCGCGCAATTCCGGCGGCGCCGGTTTTTAAGCAGGCCGGCCAGCGCCTTATAACTGCCCGCTTTCCTTGATCTCGAGGTAGCGGTTCAGCAGGGCGCCCGGCAAGCGCACGGGCGCCACATCCACCAGGCTGGCGGCGCGCAGCCCCAGCCGGTTGATGGCGTCGCGCCGCTGCTGCAAATAATGCACGGCGGCCGATTGCCGCAGCGCCTGCGCGAAATCCCCCACCTCCGCCGCCACCGCCGCATCGAGCGCCTGTTCGCGCAGGCTGGCGCACAGCACCATGTGGCGCGTGCCCAGCAATTCGCAGGCGCTGCGCATGGCCAGGTCGTCTTCATCGCGCAAGTTGGTGATCAAGACCACGAAGGCGCGCTTGCTGAGTTTGCGCAGCAGCGCGCCGGCCGCCTGCGCATAGTCCGGCGCCTGCTCGCTGGGGTGCAAATCGTAAATCCCGGCCAGCAGGCGGTCGAAGCCCGCGCGGCCCTTGTGCGGCGACAGCCAGCGTGGGCCATCGTGGCCAAAGCTCATCAATCCCACCGCGTCGCCCTGTTTTTGCGCGACGAAACCCAGCGTCAGGACCGCCTGCAGCGCGTGGTCGAAATGCGTGCCGCCTTCATCCTCGGCCGCCATGCGCCGCCCGCAATCGAGCAGGAACACCACTTGCTGGTCGCGCTCTTCCTGGTATTCGCGACTGATCGGCTTGCGCTGGCGCGCGGTGGCTTTCCAGTCGATCGCGCGCAGGCTGTCGCCCTGCCGGTATTCGCGCAACTGGCGGAAGTCCGTGCCCTCGCCACGGCGGCGGCGGCGGATCGCGCCGGCCGCCGGGGCGCGGCGGTCGGTCGCCATCAGGGTCTGGCCCAGCAGCTTTGAAAAATCGGGAAACACCTTGACTTCCTGCGCCGGTCCGGTCCGATGGCTGCGCTGCCACAGGCCAAGCGGAGTGGCCACGCGCACGTGCGGTGGGCCAAAGCGCGCATCGCCGCGGCGCTGGGCGCGCAGCCGGTAACTCACCGTGACACGGGCGCCGGGTGCGATGGTGGCGGCATGGGGCATGCCCTCGATGTCCCAGCCGGGCGGATAGTCGTCAAAGACGTCAAGCCGTACGCTGCGCTTGCCCTGGTTGCGCAGGGTGAGGGCGGCGCTGTGCCACACGCCCACCGGCCACACGCCCGGCGCCTGGCGCTCCACGCCCAGCGGCGGCAAGCGCCAGCCGCGCCACAGGTCCGCCAGGGCGGTGGCCAGCAAGGCGGCGCCGGCCGCCCAGAAGGCCAGCGCCAGCCATGCTTTCAGCGCGGGCGAAAGCGCGGCCAGCACGCTGCCCAGCAGGCCGAACGCGGCCCACGCCAGCACGCATTGCAGCAGCCTGCGCGCAGGCGTCATGCGCGCGGCGCCGCGATCTGCTGCACCAGTGCGGACAGCAACTGGTCCGCGCTCAGCCCATCGAGTTCGCTTTCCGGCGAAATCGCAATGCGGTGGCGCAGGACCGGCAGCGCGGCCTGCTTGATGTCGTCCGGGGTCACGTAATCGCGGCCGGCCAGCAGCGCCATGGCGCGCGCCAGCCGCACCAGCGCAATGCTGCCACGGGGCCCGGCGCCGATCGCAATGCCGGCCCAGTCGCGCGTGGCGCGCACCAGCCGCACCGCGTAACTGGCCACGCTGTCATCGACGCGGATACGCGCCGTCAGCTGCTGCAGCGCGACGATGGTGTCGGGCCGCACCAGCGTGGCGACGGCCGCCACGTCGAGGCCATCGCCAACGCGGTTGCGCGTCACGGCCGCCAGCATGTCTTGTTCTTCCTGTTCCGAGGGGTAGCCGATGCGCACCTTGACCAGGAAGCGGTCCAGCTGCGCTTCCGGCAGCGGATAAGTGCCTTCGTTTTCCAGCGGGTTTTGCGTGGCCAGCACCATGAACGGCGGCGCCAGCGGATGCGATTCACCCTCGATCGTCACTTGCCGCTCTTGCATGGCCTCCAGCAGCGCGGACTGGGTCTTGGCGGGCGCGCGGTTGATTTCATCGGCCAGCAGCAGGTGGGCGAACACCGGGCCCTTGCGCACGGAAAAAGTCTGGTTTTTCAAATCGAACACGGCATGGCCCATGACGTCGGCCGGCATCAGGTCGGGCGTGAACTGGATGCGGGAAAAGTCGCCGGCAAAGGTTTTCGCCAGCGCCCGCACCAGCAGGGTCTTGCCCAGTCCCGGCACGCCTTCGATCAGCACGTGGCCGCCGGCCAGCATGCAGGCCAGCACCTGGTCGATCACTTCCTGCTGGCCGACCACGGCGCGGCGGATTTCCTCGCCGATGCGGCGCACGATGTCGAGCGCCTGCTGCATGCGTTCTGGGCTGATGGCGTCACTGTCGTTCGGAATGCTCATACGATGTTCTCACTTGTTGTAATGTCCGGATCTGGCGCGTAAAGACGGCAGGCTGCGCGGAAGCTTCCGCATGGAGCGCTTCCAGCAGCGCGGTTTCATCCATGCCGTGCAGCCGGGCCAGGCGCGCGCATAGCGCATTGCTTTCCAGCTGGCGCAATTCCGGCGCGCGGCGCGCCAGCAGCGCCAGCGTTTCACGCCGCGCGGCGCCCAGCAGCACGGCGCGCCCGCCGGGGACTTTCCACAGCCAGTTGCCGGACGCTTCGATATGTTCCAGCAGGGCGCGGCGCGCACCGGCCGGTTGCGGCAACAGCGGGCCGAAACGCCCGCCGATCATGGCGCGCCACAACAGCAGCACCAGCAGCACGGCCAGCGCGGACAGCGCCGTGCCGCCGCTGCGCCACAGCGCCAGGTACCACGGCGTGGCGTTGATGTCCTGCACGATCATGGCCCGCTTTGCCGCCGGTTGCAGCGCGGCCAGGGTCAGCAACAGTTCCGCGTGGTCATAGCGGGGCAGGCGCCCATTGTTGAAGAAATTGTCGGACACCATGACCAGCTTGCCGCCGCCTTCCGCATAGACCCGCAGCGCCACCGCATCGGGATCGCTCCACAGCGCCTTGCGCGTTGCGCCCGCCGTGGCGCTGATCGGGGACAGCACTTCGTCGGAGGTTTCCAGCACCAGCGGATAACGCCCGCCGGGCGCCGTGACGCAGGTGAACTGGGTCTCGCCGTCATATTCGCGGCTGTCGTCGTCGTCACCGTCGTCGCTTTCCTTGCCTGCCGGAGGGGCCGGGCGGCGCTTGCGGGGCGGCGCCATGCCGGTATCGCAGCTGTCGCGCATGTCGCGGGCAAACGCCATCGTCACGCCCACGTGGGCGCCCAGCGGATCTTCCTCATCGAGGCGCTTGAGGCGGAACTTGCGTTTGGCGCCGGGCGCCGGGCGCTCGTCGTCATTGTCGCCGCCGCCGGACCAGCGCGGCCGCGCCACCAGGGTATTGCCACGTCGTACCCACGCCAGTAATTGCCGCGCCTGCGCCTCGCTCATCTGGCCATTGTTATCGGCCAGGACCAGGACTCCGTCGGGCAGGGTGTCCAGGTTCGCATCGCCCAGCAGTTTATAAACGTCGACCTGGTAGCCGCGCCGCTCCAGCAAGCGGGTGGCGGCCAGCATTGGCTTGCCGGCCAGGTTGAGGGACGTGCGGCGCTGCGGTTCCCACACCTGTTCCATGACTTCAAACCACAGCCAGGTGCACGCGCCCGCCAACAGCGCGGCGCCCAGCGCGACCAGGATCTTGCGGACAACGCTCATGCGGCGCTCCCCGTCGGCGCGCGCCAGCGCGCATCCCACGCATCGCACGCCTGGTGAACGGCGGCGCTGTCCGGCCAGCGGCCCGCATACGCCCCTTCCAGCCACAGCCGCGTGACGCTGGCCATCACGGCGTGACCCGCCGCATCGAGCTGTTGGCGCTGGTGCGCCTGGGCCGCCACGCGCAGGCAGTCGCCTTCGGTGGCGCCCTGCGCCAGCAGCACGCCATGGCGCTGCACCAGGCGCGACAGGCTGGCGCGGTACAACAGCGCCAGCGCACCGCGCCGTTCGCCTTGTTCCCATTGCGCGCGCACCTGCGCCGTCACGTCGTCCGGCAAGCTTTCGGCGCGGATATCGAGGCCGGCGATTTCCGTGGCGGCTTGCGGTGCATCGGCGCGCGGCAACAGGGCGCGCAGCCGGTCGCGGTAACGGTACAGCAGCCATGCGCACAGGCCGATGGCGGCGGCAATCAGCAGGGCGCGGGTGATGGCCGCCAGCAGAGACCAGTCCGGGGCATCGGATTTGAGCGGTTTCTTTTTCGGCTGGTCGCCGTCCTTCAGGCGCCAGGTGGGCGCGCAGTCATAGCCGCGCAAGTCGTCGCCGGCGTAGATCTCGTCGATTTCCTGGTGCAGCCGGTGCTGCTGCGCGTCGCGCGTGCCGAGGCGCGGGGCCGGGAACAGGGCCGGCATGCTGGCGCAGTTGGCGGCACGGGAAGCTGGTGTATCAGCTGGTGTATCGGCTGGCGTTTCAGCTGGTGCATCCGCTGGCACGTCCGCTGGCGCCTCCGCTGTGGCATCCCCGGCCGCGGCGCCGGCTCCGCTGGCGGCTTGATTCACGGCCTTGTTCGCGGCTTCCTGTTCCGCCTGCGCCGGCGGCGCCGGCAGCAGCGTTGCCAGCAGCAGCGCCAGCGGCGCGATCACGGCCGGCAGCCAGGCGGCGACCTGCTGGCTGCGGCGCGCGCCGGGCGCGCGGATCTGGCGCAGCACCAGTTCGATATCCCATGCTTCCAGCGTGGCGCGGCGGTTCAGGTACAAGGTGAAGCAGCAGGCGATATAGATCGGCCCGACGATGGCGCCGCCGATCGCGTAGCAGGCCAGCGGCAGCAACAGCATGGCCAGGCTGTCCGCCTCGTTGCCCGTCAAATAGGAAAAGATGTGGAACTGGTCGTCGGCGGTGAACATGCCGACGAAGGCCAGCAGGCCGATTTGCAGCACCGCTTCGAAATGCGCGCAGGCGATGCCGAACATGTAGGCGGCGCGTCCCGCGCCGTCGCGCCCGATCACGTCGCGGCGCCGGTTGGCCGCCGCGCCGCGCGCGTGTTCCAGCTGCCATACCGGCTGGTACAGGCCGCGCCCCGCCATGAACGGGCGCCACCACGTCAGCAGCCGTATCCAGCCGCCGCCCAACTGGCCCGGCCAGGCGCGCACCGCTTGCGCCCACGTGACCTGTTCGCCAAATACCTGGCGCGACAGCACGTACAGGGGCGCGCGTTCCAGCAATGGCTTGAACCACCAGGGCAACAGCAGCCACAGCCCCGCGTAATCGGGCAGCGCCACCGTCAGCATGGCGGCCAGCGCGACCAGTGGCAGCCACAGCGCCAGCCACGCCTTGTATACGGTGGCGGCGCGCGCGTGCAGCAGCGCAAAGCCCAGGTCCAGCGCCTGGCGCGCGGGACGGGGACGCAGGGCGATGGTCATGCGGTCAAGCTGCATCGCCACCCTTCACCCGCGTGCGGCCCGCCAGCACGAAAAAGGCGATCACGGCGATCCAGCAGCAGGCGCCGACCGCATATTTGATGGCGGGAGGGATGGCGGTGCTGGCCGACCAGAAGGCTTCGACAAACGCGGCCAGTATGGTCAGCAGCGCGGCGCCCGCCGTGACGGGGAACATGGCGCGGCTGGCCGCCAGCAGCGCGTGGCGGCGCGTCATGCGGCCCGGCGCCAGCAGCGCCAGTCCCAGGCGCATGCCGGCCATGCCGGACAACACCAGCCCCGTGATTTCAAAGCTGGCATGGGTGATGACGAACGACCAGAAATTGCCGATGGTGGCGGGATCGCGCGACAGCCAGGCGCCGACGATGCCCAGGTGGACGCCGTTGAACGCCAGGCTGAACAGCGCGGGCAGCCCGCCGAAAATGCCGCCGGCAAAGGTGCGGAAGCCGATCGAGACGTTATTCCAGATGTAGTGGCCAAACATCATGATGTCGCCTTCGGCGCCGCCGCGCCCCATGCGCACGTTGCCGGGGCTGTACATCTGTCGCATGCGTTCGAGCTGCTGCGGTTCGATGAAGCTGTACGCCCATTGCGGCTGGTACCACACCAGCAAGCCCAGCACCAGCGCCACGGCCCAGAATGCCAGCGAGGCGGCCACGAACAGGCGCCATTCGGCCCGTACGCGGCACGGAAAATCGTGCAGCATCCATTGCAGCAGCGCGCGCGGCCGTTCCGCCACCGCGCCGTACAGCCGCTGGTGGCACGCCGACGACAGCGCATGCAGGTAATCGGTCAGCGCGGGCGAATAGCCGCGTTGCTCGGCCAGCGCCAGGCATTGCGACAGGCGCCGGTACAGCGCCGGCAAGGCGTCCGGTTGCGGCGAGCGCTGTTCCAGGATGGCGGTGATGTCTTCCCACAGCGCGCCATGCTGCTGTTCAAACTGCCGCTGCTTCATAGGCGCAGCCCGGCGGCATAGGAACGCAGGCGCTCCAGCGATTCGGCGCCGGTGGCGCCGGTCAGCGGCTCGGCGATATCGCCCAGTTCTTCCAGCCGGGCGCGCGGCAGCACGCTTTCCCGTTCAAACAGGTCGGCCAGCGCGCGCTGCTGGAGCGGCGGCAGGGGGAAGGGCAGCGGCTGCGGCGTGGCCGGTTCCTCGTCGGCCGATTGCGCGCGGCGCACCGGCGGCTGGTCGCGGTACACCACCAGCGTACCGGCCACGATGTCGCCCAGGCGGCGGAACTGGCGGTCGAACAGCATCGCCAGCAGGCCGGTGGCGTACAGCACCGGCATGAAGTCGGCCACCAGCATCAGGTTGCGCAGCATGGATTCGCGCCAGCCGACCGGCAAGCCGTTGTCGCGCCGGACTTCCAGTCCCATGATGCGCTTGCCCAGGGTCTGGCCACGGCAATACACCTCGCACAGGATCGGGTAGCCCCAGTAACTGGCAAACAACAGCAGCAGGAACAAGCCTTGCGCAAACTTCGCGCCGGACAGCAACATCGTGCACACGAAGATGAACGTCAGCCACAGCAGGAAATCGATCGCCCAGGCCCAGGCACGCGCGGCCGGGCCTGCCGGGGTCAGCAGCAGGCGCGTGCCTTCCGGCGTCGTCAGCGATAAGCGGCCATCGATCAAGATGTCTGAGGGTGAAAAAAGTGGAATTTGATTGTAACTAAGAAATAGTTAGATTTCTGCTATTTTCTACGTTTTTTAACGGCCTGTTCCGTGGAAGTTGCAGTCTGTCGCGTGCCACTGGCTGGCAATCCGCTAGTCCCGCTACAGTGCGGGCCTCATACCCATAACACATCTCGCACAGGGGAGACCATCATGAAAAAGACCATGCTGTCGGCGGTACTGGGCTGCGCGCTCGGTGTACTGGCGCCATCCGCATTCGCGTGGGACCAGCAACCGAACCACTACAAGGTGCGCATCGATGCCGATGCCAGGCGCGCCCACGTGGAAGCGGAGGTGTGGATCGAAGGCAAGGAGCTGGCCATGTTCAACGCCTTCCCGATTCCCGGCCTGAAGGACGGCCAGGCCAGTTTTATCGACCAGCTCGATGTGCGCGCCATGGATGGCCAGCCGATCGCCGTCAAGGACAAGGGCGAAGGCGAGTACGAATTACAGGGCGACCGCCGCGTCAGGCTGCGCTACGACGTCCGCCTGGACCACGACAAGTACGACTGGCCGGGCGGCCAGGAGGAAGTGCTGTACCACACCGAGGAAGGCGTGATGGCGATCGGCTATTACCTGTTCCTGGTGCCGGGCGAGAAGATGCTGGGCCAGACCCGGGTCGAATTCGATTTGCCCAAGGGCTGGAGCGCGCGCACGCCATGGAAGCAGGCCGGCGCGCCGAACAGTTTCACGGCCGATACACGGCGCGAACTGGTGAACAACGCGCTGTTCCTCGGCACCGCGCAACAGGAGGAATTCACCTCGGGCGGCATGCGCATTTCCATGGTGCTGGGCAAGCGCCATTGGCAGCAGCGCGCCATCATGCGCGAACTGATCGAGCGCCAGCTGACCACCTATGTGGCGCTGTTTGGCCGCCCGCCGCTGGCCGAGCGTTACCTGATCGTGGCCAACCCCGGCGCGACCGGCGATGGCGGCGCCTTTGCCGGCAGCTTCAGCCAGTTCCTCAAAGGCGACATCAATGCCATGACGCGTCCGTTCTGGGGCCGCGTGATGGCGCATGAACTGCTGCACTTCTGGAACGGCCATTCGCTGGTGCCGGCCGCGCCGACCGAAGAATGGTTCAAGGAGGGCGTGACGGATTACCTGACCGTCACCACGATGGCGCGCAATGGCTTGTTCGACCAGGCCCACGTGACGCGCTTCCTGGAAAACCTGGGCCGTGGCCAGAGCGTGGCGCGCCAGGGCCAGGGCTTGAAGTCCACCGTGCGGGACGCGGTCAAGGACAAGCACAATGCGTGGCTGCTGGTGTATGGCGGCGGCGCGATCGCCGGCCTGGCGATGGATGTCGAACTGCGCCGCGCCAGCCACAACAAGGTGGGCTTGCCGGATGTGATGAAAGCGCTGTACGCGGAATTCGCCCACCCGGGCAAGACGTATACGCATGCGGACATCGTGCGGGTGGCCAGGCAGGTTGGCGGGGTCGACCTGGACCCGATGCTGCAAAAGATCGTCGCCAGGACCGAGCCGTTCGATTTGAAACCGGTGATGCGGGAACTGGGGTTCGAGTATGAACACTTCCTGTTCATGCTGGAACACGACATCACGCCGCGCCCGGATGCGAATGCGGCGCAAAAGCAGCGCTTCCGCGATATTTTCGGCTTCGATTACAAATAACGCGCATGCCCGGTCGCGTCATCGACCCGTTCAATCCTCTTTGTAGTGGGCGTAGATTTTTTTCAGTTCGCCACGATCGGCCATATGTTGCAGCGCATGGCGCAGCATGGTCACCGTGGCGGCGGGCAGGCTGCGCGATACCGCGAACAGCAAGTTGTCTTCCCTGAGCACGGCGGGCAGCAGTTTGACCTGGCCGCCCAGCTTTTCCATGTCAATATAGCGCAGCAGCGCGTTTTCGGTGTGATAAAGGAAACGTCCGCGCCCGTGCGCCAGCTTGCGCAAGTTGACGTCGAGGTTTTGCGCACTGGCGTCCAGGGTCAGGCCGCCATGGCGGCGCAGCGTCTCTTCATGCGCCGTGCCCTTCAGGACGATCACCACCGTGCCGGGGCCGAGCTTGCGGATATCGTCCAGGCCGCGCACCTGGATGTCGTCTTCCATGCGCACCGCAATCCTGTGGCGTACGGTATACACCGGCACGTCGATGAAGTTGAATTTCGCTTCGCGCGCCGGCGTGCGGATCAGGCCGCAAAAGACGTCGAGCTGATTGTCGGCCAGCGCGGTTTCCACCCGGGGCAGCGACATCGGCTGGTCCCAGCCGGAAAAGCGCAGGCCGGGATCGATGCGTTCGAGGGCCAGCAGCACTTCCACGCAGACGCCTTTGCGTTCGCCGTTCGGGTTGTATTTAATGGTGTTGTTGTCTTGTGCCGCGGTGCGCAACACGGGCGCGGCCGCCGCCGGTGCCACGCACATCCACGCGCCGCAGGCCAGGCCGGCCGCGGCCATGGCAAGGGTGGGCAGGCGCGCCATGGCGCGCTAGGTCACCGGCGCAGCGATGGCAGGCTGCGCGGCGGCCACTGCGGCGGCATCGGGGCACGGCTGGCTGGCGACCCAGCGCAGCAATTCGCGCCCGAAGATGCGGATGCGCGCGGTCTCGACCTGGCGCCGCTTGTACGCTTCGTGACTGGCTGGACCGCTCAGGCTGCGGTCATGGCTGGCCTTGTCCATCAGCTGGATCTCATATTCGAAGAAGAAGCCCACATCATAATCCGGTTCGGCCGGCGCATCGACGCCCTCCTGGGCGGCGTAGGCGGGCAGGCTGGCGCCGCCGACGTCATCGGCGTGCAGGTGTATCATTTTGCGCACAGTGACCTGGATGCTGGAAAAGCCTTCGCCGCTGTGCGGATTGTCGCTGCGGGTCTGTTCCTTGGCGGCGGCGGCCAGTTCCACGTCCATTTGCCGCAGCAATTCAGCCGGGTAGTGGTCGCTGCGTTCCAGTTGGGCGCGGTACTTGGTGAAGACCGCCTTGGCCGCATCCATATCCAGCAAGGTGTTGCGGGTGCGCTGGCTGTCGACATTGGTCACCGACAGCAGGTGGGCGTGCTGCAGCGTTTGCAGCGCCAGCAGGCATTCAAAGCGGGTATTGAAGATCATGCGCACGCCCAGGTGGTCGTACACATCGGCGGCCAGGTAAGCGGCCTTTTGCAGCAGCTTGAGCAGGATACTGTTGCGGCCCTTGTTGTTCTTGCGGTCGAAATGCAGCAGCGGCAGGCAGGCGCCGTCATGGCGCAGGAAATAGTGGCCGTCTTCGCAGTGGATGACTTCATCGAGCGTGGCAAACACCTGCTCGCGGATGGTGTTGAAATGCCGCAGTTTCAGGTTGTTATCGATGTAAAAGATGCCGTGCATGACTTTCAGCACGGCGCACGACCACATCCGCAAGGTGTCGGCCTGCATGCCGCGGCGCGACGCATAGACCAGCAATTGCAGCGGGTCTTGCGGGTGGCGCACCGCGTCCGGAATCAAATCGTGCTGCCACGGTTCCAGGAACGTCGTGCTGATGAAGGCCACGGCTTCGCGGTGCGCGCGGGCGATCACGCCGGGCGCGGCCGGCTGGTCCAGGTCGAAGCCATACTCCAGCACGAACTGGCGCGCGTCGTGCAGGTTGCGCAGCGCCAGGCCTTCCAGGTCGATCGCGGACACGCCGCTGGCGATTGCATTGAGGTAGCCCCAGTTGAGCGAAAACTTGCGCGCGCCGCCGGTGAGCGATGCATGAATTTCTGTCATTTCTTTATGCCATCAGCCCTATCTGATAAGAAAGTATCGCAGCGTGACATGCGGCGGTCAATCAATGTCGATACCGCGCTGCAGCATGGCAGAATCAAATAAACGGTTTATATAGTTTGGCGAAAGGCGCCGGACGCCGTGGTTCCACGTCCTATGGACATCTTGTTGTTGGGCACGTTAAATGCTAGGCTGGCGGAGAATGTTACAGGGACGGTGTGGTTGTGAAAAAAATCGGGTACGCGCTGCTGGGAATGGTGTGGTTGGGCTGCGGTACACCGGCGGCGGCGGACGATATTGTCCTGTACGCCTACCACCTGAAGCCGCCGTACCTGATCGACCGGGACCGGCAGTCCGGCCTGTATTACGACCTGGCGCGCTACCTGAGTGAACACGTGCCCGGGCATACCTTCAAGACCGTCTACCTGCCGCGCAAACGGCTGGAAACCGAACTGGAAAACGGCCGCCTGCATGGCCTGGTGATCGGTGTGCATCCATCGTGGTTCCGCGATGCGGCGCGCACCCGCTACCTGTGGTCGCCGCCGTTCATGCAGGATGAGGATGTGGTGGTGTCGCGCCTGTCCGAGCCGGTCCAGTATGACGGCCCGGAATCCCTGGCGGGCAAGCACCTGGGGCTGTCGTTTGGCTATTACTATTTTGGCGTCGATGAGCTGGTTAAAACCGGGCGCATTACCCGCGATGACGCGGTCAGCGAAGAATCGTCGCTGGACAAGCTGTACCGCAAGCGGGTCGACGCCACCATCATCACGCGCCGCACCTTCGATTACCTGTTGCGCCAGCGCTCGGACTGGCAGCAGCAGTTTTATGTGGCGCGCAAGCCGCATGATGCGTTTGAACGCATGATCCTGATTCCCCGTGAATTCTCGTCCGCGGCGCCCGGCATCAGCAGTGCGCTGGCGGCGATCTTGCAGGATCCGAACTGGCAAAAGACGCTGCGCTCGCACTAGTGGGTCACTTGGCAACTGGAGTGGCAAATAAAAGCGATGGCTTTCTGCGCCAGGCAAGGCGCAAACCGCAGCGATAGCGAGCTATCGCGAGGATTTGCAACGCCGCATGGCACAGAAAGGCGCGCTTTTATGTCACGGTCTGTTGCCAAGCGACCCACTAGTACCCACCAGGCATCAGGCGGCGACGGCGTCCAGGCGAAGGGACGCGGCAGCGCGTGGGTGATGCGATACCGCTGCGCCGGGGACGTGCAGGCTGTCAGCGGTCAATGCGCGGTTCGTTGGGGGGAATCTCCCGGTCCGGCTGGTCCGGCAAATCTTCCGACACGGGGGGCGCGGACTGGGGCGGCGTCGCGCCGCTGCCGGTCTCGCTGGTGCTGCCGCTGGCACCCATGCTGGACATGTCCCGCGGTTGGGTTTCCGCGGCGCGATGCTTCGCGCCGACCTTCTTGTCGGGCTTTTTCAGCTTGGGTTTCGCATACAGGCGATCGGTGGCCGTGGGCGGACCCTGGTCGGTTTCCATCACATCGAAGGCGCGCGAATCGGTGGGATTGCGCGGATTGACTTCGGTACCGCTCTGGGCGGCGGCGCTGCCGGCGGCCACGAGGGCGGCCAGCAACAAGGTTGCCTTGGTGTTCATGGGCATCTCCTGCGAGGGGTCGAGTCCCCATTATTGCGCCGCCGCCGGCACCGTCCGGTAGGACGATGCCTCGTGCCCCGGTCGGAATACGCCGGCTATACCTGGCTGAAGCCGCCATCGGCCACCAGTTCCGCGCCATTGACATAACTGGCGGCCGGCGATGCCAGGAACAGCACGGCGGCGGCAATTTCCTCCGCCTCGCCCATGCGCCCGGCCGGGGAGGTTTCAGCCAGGAAGTGCGCCACGCCATCGATTTGCGCCTCGTCCATGGCCAGGCCGGTGTGCAGGATCGGGGTGCGGGTCACGCCGGGGCTGATGGCGTTGACGCGGATGCGGCGCGGTTTTAAATCGCTGGCCCAGGAACGGGCAAACGAGCGCACCGCGGCTTTCGATGCGTTGTACAGGCTGAGGTTGGGCATGCCGAGGTTGCCGGCAATCGATGCGTTCAGCACCACGGACGCGCCATCGTTGAGCAGCGGCAGCAAGGTTTGCACCGTGAAAAACACGCCTTTGACGTTGATGTCGAACAGCGTGCCGTAGGCCGCCGGCGAGGTGTCGCCGAAGGCATTGTTGATGGCCACGCCGGCATTGGCGAACAGCACGTCGAGGCGGTCGCCGCGCGCGGCAATGGCCGCGTGCAATTGCGCCAGGCTGGCGATATCGGCGCTGTCGGCCGCGATGGCGATGGCCCGCTCGCCCAGGCCGGCGGCGGCGCGCTGCAATTTAGCCGCATCGCGGCCCGTGACGTAGACGCGGCGGGCGCCCTGCGCCAGCAAGGCGCGCGCGGTGGCCAGGCCGATGCCGGACGAGGCGCCGGTGACCAGCGCGGTTTGTTGCTCGAAGGGGAGTGCGGATGCCGCCATGGTGATCCTTTCGTGTGGTTTGGATGTGCTCTGAAAGGCCAGTATGGTCGATGTGTATTGTGCTAACAATCGGCATAATGCTCATTAACCTAATGAAAAAAATTCACCAATGAACCTCGACTTGAACGGCCTCGATGCCTTTGTCCGCGTGGCGGCCAGCCGCAGTTTCCGCAAGGCCGCCGCCGGCATGGGGGTGTCGCCATCGGCACTGAGCCACGCGATTGGCAAGCTGGAGCAAGAGCTCGGCGTGCGGTTGCTGAACCGCACCACGCGCAGCGTCAGCCCGAGTCCGGCCGGCGCCCGATTGCTGGCGCGGCTGCAGCCGGCGCTGGCCGAAGTGGCGGCGGCGCTCGATGCCTTGAATGAGGAACGCACCGTGCCGAAGGGGCGCGTGCGCCTGAACGTGCCGCGCCCCGCCGTGCAACTGGTGCTGGCGCCGCTGCTGGCGCGCTGGCGCGCGCATTGTCCGGACGTGGCGCTGGACATCACCGCCAACGATGGCGTGGTCGATATCGTGGAACAGGGATTTGACGCCGGCATGCGCTTTGGCGAGTTGCTGCAGCAGGATATGGTGGCGCTGCCGGTGGGGCCGGCGATCCGTTTTGCCGTGTGCGCCGCGCCGGATTACCTGGCGCGCCATGGTGTGCCGGCCACGCCGCACGGACTGGCGGAACACGAGTGCCTGCAGCTGCGCTTCCCCAGCGGCGCGATATTCAAATGGGAATTCCAGCACGCGGGCCAGCCGCTGGCGGTGGCGACCAGCGGCAGCCTGGTGCTCGATGATTTGCCGGCGCTGCTGCAAGCCGCGCTCGATGGCGCGGGCCTGTGCTACACCTACGAAGCCTATGCCGCGCCGTGGGTGGCGCAGGGACGGCTGGCGTATGTGCTGCAAGACTGGGCGCCGCCGGCCGAGCGCTTTTATTTGTATTACCCCAGCGGGCGCCACATGAGCGCCGCGCTGCGGGCCTGGGTCGATTTCCTCAGACTTTGAATGCCAATTAAAAAAACATCATTGTTGACCTCGTATAAATAATCGTACGCGTGTATTGTTAAAGGTAACGGGGCCGCACTGCGAAAAGGAGCGCCATGTTGCACGAATTTCTAGCCACGCATCGTGACGAACTGGTGCAGCGTTGCCGGGCCAAGCTGGTGCTGCGCGTCCCGCACTATACCGGCCTGCATAGTTGGACACCGCAGTTTATCGACCAGCTGGTCCAGGCGCTGAAAGCCGAGCTGGATTCGGGGGCGACACCGGGAGCCATACCGGCGCCGGAAACGGATGAAGATCACATCCCGCCGGAAATCGGCATATCGGCGGCGCTGCACGGCAAGGAAATGCTGCAGCACGGCTATGCGGTCACCGATGTGGTGCACAATTACGGCGACATTTGCCAGGCGGTGTCCGACCTGGCGGTCGAGTCGGGCGTGCCGTTCCTGGCGTGGGAATTTCGCATCCTGAACCGTTGCCTGGACTTTGCCATTGCGCACGCCGTGACGGAATTCAGTTACCAGCGCGACTTTGTGTCGGCCGACAAGCATGCCAGCGCCGCCAATGACCGCATGGCCGGGTTCCTGGACGAGTTGCGCAAGTTGCTGGGCACCGCCAGCTTGGCGTTTACCGCCGCCAAGAGCGGCGGACTGAGCGCCAGTGGCGCCACCGGCGCCATCCTCGAACGCAGCCTGCTTGCGATCAGCCACATGATAGACAATGTGGCGGACCGCAACACGGCGGAATCCAATTCCGACGTGCTCGATGTATTCCCGCTGGCGCCGTTTTTCGACGAAGTGCGCGCCACGGCACAACCCGTGGCGCAAGCGCGGGGATGCACGCTGTCGGTGCTGGTGGTCGAACCCACGCTGGCGCTCAAGGGGAACAGCGACTTGCTGTATGCGGCACTGATCGGGCTGCTGCAAAACGCGATTGAACATACCCAGCCCAACACCCGTGTGGTGTTGTCGGCCCGCGGCGCCGCGGACCGCATCCTGATTGAAATTGGCGACCAATGCGGCGGGCTTGGACCCGGCGGCCTGGCCGCCATGCTGTCGCCGGATCACGGCAACCACCGCAACATGCTGGGGATGCCGGTGGCGCGGCGCTTTGTCGCCGCCAATCACGGCACCCTGACGGTGCGCGACCTGCCGGGCAAAGGCTGCGTGGTGACGGTCAGCCTGCCGCGCTATGCGGTGCCGACCTGAGTGTGCCGGCTTGCATAGGCACAGGTGCCATGGTCAGCCGGCGCTGCGCGCCTTGAACAAATAATCAAACCCCTGCAAGGTCCGGTCGACATGGCGCTCGTCGTCCGCCGGCAGCACGTTGTGGATCACCAGCGAGGCCAGGCCGTGCGTGTAAGACCAGCCGGCCAGCGCCGCCGTGCGCACTTCGGCCGATTGCACATCCTTGCCCAGCAATTCCGCGATGATTTTCTTGAGTTCGCCAAACGACGCTTCGCGCGCCTGTTTCAGTTCGGGAATTTCCGCGCTGCCACCCAGTTCCGTGCCAAACATCAACTGGTACAAGGCGGGATTGGCGCGGGCAAAACGCACGTACGCCAGGGTGGCCTGGCGCAGCTTTTCATCGTCCGGGGCTTGCGGATCGCGGTCCGCCATGGCGTGCGCCAATTCATTAAAACCCTGCACCGCCAGGTGCGCCACCAGTTCCGCGCGGTTCGCATAGTGGTGGTAGGCGGCGGTGGAACTGACGCCGACCCGTTCCGTCACGGCGCGCAGCGACAGCTTGGCCAGCCCCACCTCATCGAGCATCGCGCGCGCCGCCGACAGTAACTGGGGAGCAAGGTTGCCGACGTGGTAAGTGCCGCGGGTTCGTGCAGTTTTGGCCATGGTAAAAGGGGGGAGTGTCGGGCGCTGATCTTATCACGCTCAAATATCTTGACACTGATAAGATTGAATCCTAGACTTGCCGCACAAGCACTGAAAGCGACACTTTCAACGCAATCTTGACACTGATAAGTTCACACTGAGGAGTTCACCCGATGGCTACGACTTACCCGCACCTGCTGGCACCGCTGGACCTGGGTTTCACCACCTTGAAAAACCGCGTATTGATGGGCTCCATGCACACCGGCCTGGAAGAAACGCCGAACGGCTATGAGCGCATGGCGGCGTTTTTTGCCGAGCGCGCGCGCGGCGGTGTGGGCCTGATCGTGACGGGCGGCATTGCGCCGAACGTGGAAGGCGGCGTGTATGCGGGGGCGGCCAAGCTGACCACCAGCGACGAAGCGCGGCAGCACAGCATCGTCACGCGCGCCGTGCATGAAGCGGGCGGCAAGATTTGCATGCAGATCCTGCACGCTGGCCGCTATGCGTACAGCCCGAAAGCCGTGTCCTCGAGCGCGGCGCAATCGCCGATCACGCCGTTCGCCCCGCGCGAACTCGACGACGACGGCATTGAAAAGCAGATCGCCGACTTCGTCACCTGCGCCACCCTGGCGCGCGAAGCGGGCTACGACGGCGTGGAAATCATGGGTTCCGAAGGCTACTTCATCAACCAGTTCATTGCCGCGCAAGTCAACCAGCGCACCGACCGCTGGGGCGGCAGCCTGGAAAACCGCCTGCGTTTACCGATCGAGATCGTGTCGCGCGTGCGCGCCGCCGTCGGCCGCGACTTCATCATCATTTACCGCCTGTCGATGCTGGACCTGGTCGAAGGCGGCAGCAACTGGGACGAAGTGGTGACGTTGGCGAAAGCCATCGAAGCTGCCGGCGCCACCATCATCAATACCGGCATCGGCTGGCACGAAGCACGTATTCCCACCATCGCCACCAAGGTGCCGCGCGCGGCCTTCACCAAGGTCACGGCCAAGCTGCGCGGCGCGGTCGGCATTCCGCTGGTGGCGACCAACCGCATCAACACGCCGGAAGTGGCGGAACAGGTGCTGGCCGAGGGCGATGCCGACATGGTGTCGATGGCCCGTCCATTCCTGGCCGATGCCGATTTCGTCAACAAGGCGGCGCAAGGCCGCGCCGATGAAATCAATACCTGCATCGGCTGCAACCAGGCGTGCCTGGACCACACCTTCAGCGGCAAGATCACCAGCTGCCTGGTGAATCCGCGCGCCTGCCATGAAACGGAACTGCAATACCTCCCGGTCGCGCAAGTGAAAAAAGTGGCCGTGGTCGGCGCCGGTCCCGCGGGCCTGGCGGCGGCCACCGTGGCGGCCGAGCGCGGCCACCAGGTCACCCTGTTCGACGGCGCCGCGGAAATTGGTGGCCAGTTCAATGTGGCCAAGCGCATTCCCGGCAAGGAAGAATTTTATGAAACGCTGCGCTATTTCGGCCGCAAGCTCGAGACCACCGGCGTCGACGTGCGCCTGAATACCCGTGTCTCGGCGCAAGAGCTGGCGCAGGGCGGCTTCGACGACATCGTGCTGGCTACCGGCATCGCGCCGCGCACGCCGGGCATTCCCGGCATCGACCACCCGAAAGTCATCAGCTACCTCGATGCGATCCTGGGCCGCAAGGAGGTCGGCAAGAGCGTGGCCGTGATCGGCGCCGGCGGCATCGGCTTCGACGTGTCGGAATTGATCACGCACCAGGGCGTCTCGACCAGCCAGGACCGCGACGCGTTCTGGAAAGAATGGGGCATCGACACGGCACTGGAAGCGCGCGGCGGCGTGGCGGGCATCGCCGCCCAGCCGCATCCTTCGCCACGCCAGGTGTTCCTGCTGCAGCGCAAGGAACAAAAAGTCGGCGCGCAACTGGGCAAGACCACCGGCTGGATCCACCGCGCGGGCTTGCAGAAAAAGAAGGTCAAGATGCTCAGTTCGGTTGAATACCTGAACATCGACGATGCCGGCCTGCATGTGCGGGTGGCGGGCGGTGAGCCGCAAGTGTTGCCGGTCGATACGGTGATCGTGTGCGCCGGCCAGGACCCGCTGCGCGAATTGCAGGACGCGCTGGTGGCGGCAGGCCAGAGCGTGCACCTGGTGGGCGGCGCCGACGTGGCGGCCGAACTGGACGCCAAGCGCGCCATCAACCAGGGCTCGCGCGTCGCGGCGGCGATCTGATCAGGAGGACGGTATGGCTGAACTGCAATTGAAGGACGCGGCGGCCGCCGCGCTGAAGCAGTGGCACGCGATGGTGGCGGCGCGCGACCTGGCGCCGCTGCCGGGCATGCTGTCGCCGTCGGTGGTGTTCCGTTCGCCGATGGCGCACACGCCCTATCCGGGGCCGCAGGTGACAACCATGATCCTCGGCACCGTGATTAACGTGTTCGAGGGTTTTACTTATCACCGCGAACTGGCCAGCGCCGACGGCTGGTCCGTGGTGCTGGAATTCTCGGCCACGGTGCAGGGCAAGGCATTGAAAGGGATCGACATGATCCGCTTCGATGAGGACGGCAAGATCGTGGAGTTCGAAGTGATGGTGCGCCCGCTGTCCGGCTTGCAGGCGCTGGGCGAGGAAATGGGCAAGCGGCTGGCGCCGCTGCTGGCGACATTGAAGGGCTGAGCCGCGCGTTCAGGCAATTGTGTGGCGTGACGCCGGGCGCGTATAATGATAATCGTATTATCATACTTGGCGCACCCCCACATGGAAATGAAAACCGCCCGCCTGACGATCCTGATCGATCCGGTCAAGAAGAAGGCATTTGAAGAGCTGTGCTCGCAGCAGGACTTGACACCCTCGCAAGTGCTGCGCCAGCTCATCCGCGAATATTTGCAGCAGCATGAGGTCGAGTACGCCACCAAGGCGCCGGTCCGCAAAACCAAGGGCTAGACTGGCAGCCGGCTGGCCCGCCACCGGCGCGTTATTTGGTTTTTTGGCCGAGGAAAAAATCGCGGCTCGTTTCGATCACGCGCTGTGCCGCGCTGCCATGCCGCTGCGCGTGGTGTTTGCCGGCGCCGTGCCGCAGCGCCTCGGCGCGCCGCAGCGCCTGGGGCAAGCCGGCGGCGCAATTGTCCGGGCCGATCATGTCCCGCAAGCCGATCCGCTCAAGTTTGCCCAGCACCCATTCATTGGCCCCGCATAGCACCACCTGCACACCGCGCTTGTGGAGCTGGCCGATGACTTCTTCCAGCGTCAGCAGGCCGGTCAGGTCGATGAATGGCACCCGCTCCATGCGCAGCACCAGCACGTGCGGATCGGTGTGGGTTTGCTGCAGCGCGCGCTCGAAATTTTCCACGGCGCCGAAGAAAAACGGCCCCTCGATCGCATACACCAGCACGCCCGCCGGAAGTTGCGCCAGGCCGTGGCGTGACAATTCTCCTTCAAGGTGGACATCGGTCTGGCGCTGGATGTCGACGGAGGCGGCCATGTGTTGCATGAAGCGCAGGGTCGCCAGGATGACGCCGATATTGACGGCGATGACCAGGTCGGTCAGCACGGTCAGCAGGCAGGTGATCAGCAGGATGGCGGCGTCGGCGCGCGGCGCGCGGTGCAACATGCGCGCAAAGTGCTTCATCTCGCTCATATTGAATGCCACCACGAACAGGATGGCGGCCAGCGTCGCCAGCGGCACATGGGACGCCATCGGCGCCAGCAGCAGGATGATCGCCACCATGGTCGCGGCGTGGGTGATGCCGGCCAGCGGACTGGTGCCGCCATAGCGGATATTGGTCGCGGTGCGCGCAATGGCGCCGGTGGCGGCAAAGCCGCCGAACATGGGCGCCACCAGGTTGGCGATCCCTTGTCCGACCAGCTCCTGGTTCGAGTCATGCCGGGTGCCGGCCATGCCGTCGGCCACGACCGCCGACAGCAACGATTCAATCGCGCCCAGCATGGCAATGGCAAACGCCGCCCCCGTCAGCTCGATCATGCGGGACACGGTGATGACCGGCAGCGTCAGCGCCGGCAATTGCTGGGGAATGCCACCGAAGGCGCTGCCGATGGTTGCCACGCCGTCAAAATGGAACAGCGCCTGCGCCGCGGTGGCCGCCACCAGCGCAATCAGGGGGCCCGGGATGCGGCGCAGTCCCGCAATGCGCCCCGGCACCACGGTCAGTAGCAGGCTGGCGACGCCGATGGCCGTGGTGGCCGGGTCCAGCTCCGGCAGCAATTGCAGCAAATGCCACAGCTTGAGGTGGAAATGGGTTTCCGGCACGGCGGGCAAGCCAAAAAAATAGCGCCACTGGCCGACCCAGATGATCACGGCGATGCCCGTCGTGAAGCCGACGATGACGGGGGCCGGAATGAATTTGATGATCCCGCCAAGCTTGGTGCAGCCCATCGCCAGCAGGATGGCGCCAGCCATCAGCGTGGCCAGTTGCAGGCCGTCGACGCCATGGCGCGCGGTGATGCCGGCAAGGATCGCGATGAACGCCCCGGTCGGGCCGGCAATCTGCAAGCGGCTGCCGCCCAGCACCGAGACCAGTCCGCCGGCGATGATGGCGGTATATAAACCCTGTTCGGGACGGACCCCGCAGGCGATCGCAAAGGCCATGGACAAGGGCAGGGCAACCACCCCGACAATGACGCCGGCAACGATGTTGGGCATGATTTTGCCGGGACCGAACAGGCCGGCACGCTGCGCTTCGAGGATGCTGATCATAAGACGCTGGCCTTGATTTTTGAGAGCGGGGCGCGGGGCCGCCTGTACATCTATTGTACACCCATGCTATGCTTCTTGAATTAACACTGCATGATAATATCATTATCATATATGCCCTACCGCCGCCTGTCGGATTCCCGCCCGCCGCCGTGTTTTGAACTGTGGGTGCGCACCAACCTCAAGCGCCTGGACGCACTGCGTCCGTTTAACATGCCGCCGCATGTGATGGCGCGCCTGCGCCGCTACATCGAAACGATGCTGCTGGCCGAAGGCCTGCCGCCCACGCCAGGCAACATCGTCATGCTGATCGATGATTTTTCCCGCTTGCTGGCTTTGTCCCGCAACGGCACGCCGATCGTTTACCGCAAGCGCAATACGCTGTCGCTGCTGTTCGACATGTTTTCAGTACAAAGCGAAATGCGCCTGGATGACCCTGACGAACTGGTGCTGGGCTATACCCAGTCCATGATGGCGTTCCTGATGTTCCAGCCGAGTCCGCGCGAGATCGGCATGATCGGGCTGGGCGGCGGTTCGCTGGCCAAATTCTGTTATCGTCATTTACCCGAGGCGGCCATTACGGTGGCTGAAATCGATCCGCATGTCATCGCCTTGCGCGACTGCTTCCACATTCCCGCCAATGACGCCCGGTTTCACGTGCATTGCATGGATGGCGCGCAGTTGGTCGGGCAGCGGCCGCAACGCTTCGATGTGCTGGTGGTCGACGGCTTCGACAGCACCGGGCAGCCGGCCCAATTGTGCAGCCAGCAGTTTTATGACGATTGCTTCGAGGCGCTGGCGCCGGGCGGCATCATGGCCGTCAATCTGCTGTACGACGAGCCGCAGACGGCGCAATACCTGGCGCGCATCGAGCGCAGTTTCAACGGCGCGGTGACCGTGATCGATTCATTCGACTCGCTCAACAAGATCGCTTTCGCCTATAAGGGCGATCTGCGCGCGATTGACGCGCACACGTTCGTCGAGCGCCTGGCGCGCCTGGGGCCGCACTATCCGGCCATGCTGCGGATGGCGGCGGATATGGTGCTGCGCCAGGGCAGCGGCAAACCCGGCAAACCCGGCTGACGCGGCGCCGCCTCCCGCGCCCGAACGCCGCCTCCCGCCATGCCGCTCCATTACCTGAACCGGCTCACCACAGTGGAGCGCAGCCGGCGCGCCGACCGCCATCTGGGTTATGTGCTGGCGTTTGTCGCGGGGGCGGTGAATGCGGGCGGCTTCCTGGCGATCGGCCAATACACGTCGCATATGACGGGCATCGTGTCCGGCATGGCCGACCACCTGGCGCTGGGCGAAGCCAGGCTGGCGCTGGCCGCGCTGATGGCCTGGCTGGCGTTTGTCAGCGGCGCCGCGACCACCGCGATCCTGGTGAATCTGGCGCGGCGCCGCCATTTGCGCAGCCAGTTCGCGCTGAGCTTGCAGGTTGAAGCGGCCCTGTTGTTGCTTTTTGGGCTAGCCGGCGCCTATCTGGCGGACATGCGCGAATTGCTGGCGCCGGCCACGGTGTTGCTGCTGTGCTTCATCATGGGACTGCAAAACGCCATCATCACCAAGATATCTGGCGCCATCATCCGCACCACGCACGTGACCGGCCTGTCAACCGATCTGGGCATTGAACTGGGCAAGCTGGTGTATATCAATCGCCGCGCCGTGCCGCGGGAGGCGGTGCGCGCCAACCGCGACAAGCTGGCGCTGCACGCGCTGCTGATCCTGTATTTTTTCAGCGGCGGCGTGGCGGGGGCGCTGGGCTTCAAATATGTCGGCTACGCCGCCACACTGCCGTTGTCGGCGGCGCTGGCCCTGTTGGCGCTTGGCCCCATCCTGAAAGACTTGCGCGCGCCATGGAAGTTGCTGCGGCGGAAATGGCGGCGCGACTCCTAATCCGCAGGTCCGCGAAATTGACCACTCATCCCCCCGTTTCTGCCTTCTGTCGCACGGTTGTTTTTCCGCAAACGCGGTTTCCCTACACTATGATCGCCGTCAAAACCGGCGCAGATAACAACTCCAGGCCGCCACACGCCGCCTGTCACCACGAAAAGGGAATCCGATGTCGCAATTGAACTGGAAATGCAAGGCTGCCGTTGGCGCCATTACCCTGGCGCTCGCGTCCTGGTCCGCGTCTGCCGCCGAACCAGCCTGGGTGGCCAAGAGTAACGACAATGCCAAGCTGTTGCTGAACGTGATGGCCAAGTATTCGCCGGAAAGCGCCAGTTCGCTGGGCGTGGATGGTTACGACGAGCTTATTACCGACATGTCGCGTGACCTGTATGAGGCCAGCGTCAAGGATACCCGCGCCGTGGTGGCGGAACTGCAAAAACGCCTGAAGGCGGAAACCGATCCGAAGATCAGGCAAGACCTGGAAATCCTGATCAACGCGGCCAATGAAAACCTGGTCAGCAATGCGCTGCAGCGCAAGCTGATGCTGCCCTATCAGGACTTGAACCGCCTGCTGTTCGGCGTGGTGCGCCAGATGCTCGATCCGCGCATCCCGAAAGAGCGCCAGAAAACCTTGCTGGTGCGCCTGCAGAAATATGCCGGCCTGGCCAAGGGTTACCGCCCGATCACGGAACTGGCCGAAGACCGCCTGAACGAGCGCCTGAAAGCCAACCCGAAACTGCTGGGCCCATTCAAGGGCCAGGTGGAACAGTCGCTCAACGATGCGCCGGCCATGATCAAGGGTATCAAGGACTTGCTGGCCAAGAGCGGCCTGGAAGGCTGGGAGCCGGCCTTTGCGGCGCTGGAAAAGCAGCTGACCGCGTATAACGACAACGTGCGCAAGCAAATCCTGCCGCGCGCCCGCACCGACCACCGCCTGCCGCCGGAACTGTATGCCGACAACCTGAAGCAGTTCGGCGTCGATATCAGCCCGCAGGAATTGATTTCCAAGGCGCTGACGTCGTTCTCGGAAATCCGCAACCAGATGAACATCACGGCCGGCCTGCTGGCCAAGGAACGCAACTTGCCGAACGCGGATTACCGCTTCGTCATGAAAGAGCTGAAGAAACAGCAGATCCCGCTCGACAACGTGATGCCGCTGTACCAGGAGCGCCTGGCGCAGCTGGAAGCGTCGGTGCGGGAACAAAACGTGGTGACCCTGCCGGACCGCAAGGCCGTGATCCGCCTGGCGTCGCCGGCGGAAAACGCCGCCCAGCCGGCCCCGCACATGAACCCGCCGCGCCTGATCGGCAACACGGGCGAGTATGGCGAATTCGTGCTGACCACCGGCATGCCGCCGGACGCGTCCGGCAAGGCCAAGATGTTCGACGACTTCACCCACCAGGCCGGGACCTGGACCCTGACCGCGCACGAAGCGCGTCCGGGCCATGAACTGCAGTTCGCCAAGATGATTGAAACCGGCGTGTCCACCGCGCGTGGCGTGTTCGCTTTCAACAGCGTCAACGTGGAAGGCTGGGCCCTGTACGCGGAAGCGGAAATGCAGCCATACGAACCGCTGGATGGCCAACTGTTCGCGCTGCAAGCGCGCATGATGCGCGCCGCGCGCGCCTTCCTCGACCCGATGGTCAACCTGGGCGAGCTTTCGCCGGAGGGCGTGAAGTCGTTCCTGATGGAGGAAGTGGGCTTGTCCGAAGGCCTGGCCACGCAGGAAATGCAGCGCTACACCTTCCGCGCGCCGGGCCAGGCGACCTCGTACTTCTATGGCTACCAGCGCCTGATGGAAACCCGCCAGGCCGCCGAAGTGGCGCTGCGCAGCAAGTTCGACCGCAAGGCGTTCAACGATTTCGTGCTGGCCCAGGGCCTGGTGCCGCCGGCGCTGCTGCGCAAGGCGGTGATGGAAGAGTTTGTGCCGGCGCGCAACCAGGGCGTGGCGCAGAAGTGATGCTGGCTGTCAGCCTGTAAAAGGGGAGGCGGAGCGATCCGCTTCCCTTTTTTATCTATAATGGTCGTCTTACCACCCTGTGGAACAGGAGCTTTCAAATGAAGTTCAACCGTATCGTGCAGTCTTGGGTAGCCGGGGCCGGCCTGTGCCTGGCCGGCGTTGTGTGGGCGGCGGATCCGCCCAAGCCGGCGGCGCCCAGCGCCGCGGAAAAAGCCATATGGGACAAGATGGCGCAGGCCGGGACCCCCGGCGAGGCGCATAAGAAGCTGGAGCCGCTGGTCGGCAAGTTCACCGTCAAGTCGAAATCCTGGATGGACCCGGCCAAGCCGCCGGAGGAAAGCACCGGGTCGTCCGAGCGCAAATGGATCATGGCCGGGCGCTACATCGAAGAGCATTACCAGGGCACGTATGGCGGCCAGCCGTTTACCGGCATGGGGGTGCAGGGCTATGACAACGTGACGAAAAGATACTTTGGCACGTGGATGGATTCGGGCAGCACCAGCATGACCATGGCGCGCGGCGCGATGAGCGGCAACGCCATCAAATACCAGGGCATGATGTCCGACCCGGTCAGCGGCAAGGAAGTGCCATATACGATGCTCACCACCATCAGCGGCAACGACAGCCACAAGGTGGAAATGTGGGGGCCGGGCCCGGGCGGCAAGGACATGAAGTGGATGGAACTGGTGTATACGCGGGCGAAGTAAGCCAGTGAAGGGCGGCTGCGGGTTGCTAACTGCTGAAGTAAATGTAGTCAATGATGGACATACGGGCCATACTCGTATCCATGAAACCAAGCGTATGGGCCGAACTCCAAGGCATCAGTTATAAAACCGCCTGGCGCATGTGGAAGGCTGGGACGTTGCCTGTCCCCTGTGAGCAATTGCCAACAGGGACGGTTGTGGTTCACTCCGAAGCGAAATCGCATGGCGTTGCGCTGTATGCGCGCGTTTCGAGCGCCGATCAGAAAGATGATCTGGACCGGCAATTGGTGCGATTGACCGAATACGCGATCAGCAATCAGCTGGTCATCGTGGACGCCGTGAAAGAAGTTGGTTCCGGCTTGAACGGACACTGCAAGAACATGCTGCGACGGTTGAAAAATCCGCAAATACAGGTCATTCTGGTGGAACACCGTGAACGGCTGACACGGTTCGGCTTCGAGTACGTCGAGGCCGCCATGGCGGCACAGAACTGACGCATCATGGTCATCGAGCCGGACGAAATGAAAGACGACATCGTGCGCGACATGACCGAAGTGCTGACATCCATGTGCGCCCGACTTGACGGCAAGCGGTCCGCGCGGCATCGCGCGCAGAAGGCAATGGATGCGCTGCAAACCGTGCACGAGGCATTGCCGTGAGCGACCGTCCGATCTTCACGTACCAGACTCGCCCGGTGCTCGATCAGGCGCAGACAAGCGCCCTCGATGCCTACGCGGAGCTATACGGCAAGGCCGAACGCGGCCTGTTCGCCGCGATTCAAGCGGGCGGCGCGCTGAACGACCTGAAACGCGAATTTCTGCCCCGTTTCGGCATCTCTGCGCGCCAGTTCAACGCCATGCGAATCGGCCTGGACGGCAAGATCGCGTCGATCAAGGAGCGCCGACCGGAACTGATCTGCGAAGCCGA
>Ga0307408_100000200_pt1 | contig 65177 bp, 41 predicted proteins | sample 322Cmetagenome_FD_202116 | JGI IMG/M metagenome (GOLD analysis project Ga0307408, IMG submission 202116) | Maize rhizosphere microbial communities from greenhouse at UC Davis, California, United States - 322HYB-C-3 | ecosystem: Host-associated > Plants > Roots > Rhizosphere > Soil | place... | reverse complement strand
TGGGAATCCAGCGGTCCGGTTCCTTCTGGCGCTGGCGCTTGCCGACGGAACAGTCGGTGGTGTGCACCAACAGCCCCTGGTCGCGCCGCAACTGGCCGATGATGCCGTCGCCCGGGATCGGCAGGCAGCATTGCGCCAGCTGGACCGACACGCCCTCGCTGCCGCATATCGTGACCGGTTCCAGTTCCGCCGCGCTGTTGTGGTCCACCGGCATGGCGGCCGATTCGCCGCCGATCAGGCCAAAGATGTGGCGCGCCACCAGCGCCGCCATGCGTTTGCCGATCCCGATGTCGGCGTACAGTTCATCGAGCGACTTGGCCGACGATTCATTGAGCAGGCGCTCGGCCAGCGGCTCCGGCAACTCCGGATCGATATTGGCCACGGCCAGCGCCTGCGCCAGCAATTGCGTGCCGAGCGCGATCGATTCCGGCAGGTTGATGGTGCGCAGGTGGTGGCGGATTGCGGAACGGGCTTTGCCGGTGCGCACAAAGCTGAGCCAGCCGGGGCTGGGGCGCGATTGCGGGTCGGTGATGATTTCTATGATGTCGCCGTTGCGCAGTTCGGTGCGCAGCGGCACGGAATCGCCATTGATGTTGACGCCCACCGTGTGGTCGCCAATCCCGGTGTGGATCGCGTAGGCGAAATCGATCGGCGTGGCGCCCCGTGGCAGGGCAATGATTTTCGACTTCGGCGTGAACACGTAGACCGAGTCCGGGAACAGGTCGACCTTGACGTGCTCCAGGAATTCCGCCGAATCGCCGGTTTGCTGCTGGATGTCGAGCAGGGATTGCAGCCATGCGTGGGTGCGCTGCTGCAAATCCGTCATGCTGGTGTCGCCGGTTTTATACAGCCAGTGCGCGGCCACGCCGGATTCCGCCGTGCGGTGCATTTCCTGGGTGCGGATCTGGAATTCGACCGGCGTGCCGTACGGGCCGATCAAGGTGGTGTGCAGGGACTGGTAGCCGTTCAGCTTGCGGATCGCGATGTAATCCTTGAACTTGCCCGGCATGGGTTTGTACAGCGAGTGCAGGGTGCCCAGCGCCACATAACAGTTCTGGAAATTGTCGACCACGACACGGAAGCCGTACACGTCCAGCACCTGGGAAAAACTCAGCTGCTTGCTGCGCATCTTTTTATAGATGCCGTACAGGGTCTTTTCGCGGCCATACACTTCGGCCTCGATGCTGGCGGCCGCCAAGGTGTTTTTCACCGCTTCGAGGATTTTCTTGACCACTTCGCGGCGGTTGCCCCGGGCCGCCTTCACGGCCTTGGCCAGCACGTGGTAGCGCAGCGGGTGCAGGTGCGCGAACGACAAGTCCTGCAATTCGCGGTAGATATTGTTCAGGCCCAGGCGGTGCGCGATCGGCACGTACACTTCCATGGTCTCGCCCGCGATGCGGCGCTTCTTGGCGGGCGCCATCACATCGAGGGTGCGCATGTTGTGCAGGCGGTCGGCCAGCTTGATCAGGATGACGCGCACATCGGACGCCATCGCCAGCAGCATCTTGCGGAAGTTTTCCGCCTGCGCTTCGATCTGGCTCTGGAATTCGATTTTCTCCAGCTTCGACAGGCCATCGACCAGGTGCGCCACCGGCGCGCCAAAGCGCTCGATCAATTCTTCCTTCTTGACGTCCTGGTCTTCCATCACATCGTGCAGCAGGGCCGCCATGATGGCTTGCGCGTCGAGCTTCCAGTCGGCGCAGATTTCCGCGACGGCGATCGGATGGGAGATATACGGTTCACCGGACTTGCGGACCTGGCCGAGATGCATCTCGTCCGAAAAGCGGTACGCTTCCTTGACCTTTTTCAGGTCGGCCGCCGACAGGTATTCGGACAGTCTTTCAGTCAGGTGGGTGACGGACGCAACGCCCGCGGTCAGGGTAGGGGTAGCCAGAGGCGAAGAAGGCACGGGAGACGATATGGAAGGTGGTGAAGCGGGAACGCCCGGCTCGTTGCTGGCCGGGCGCTTGGCCCGGCTGGCGGGCTTGCCTGTTACATCGTCAGGAATCAGGTTCATACGGGTCCAGAGTCAACGTTGTAAACGTTCGAACCGCGTCTGCAAGTGAAGGGCGCAGGGCGCCCAGCTTACATAGGAACCTTTTTCAGCATTTCCAGGCCGACTTTGCCGGCCGCGATTTCGCGCAGTGCAACAACGGTAGGTTTATCCTTGGCGTCTACTTTCGGGGTGTGGCCTTGCAGCAGTTGGCGGGCGCGATAGGTCGCGGCCAGGGTCAGCTGGAAACGGTTAGGGATGTTCTTCAGGCAATCTTCAATGGTGATACGGGCCATCTATTACTCCAATTCGGGTGTGCTTAAATGTCAATGAACTGCTGGATTATTCCGCGTGTTCCGCGTGGATGCCCAGCTGGGCGAAGAGCGAGATATTGCGTGCTGCTTGCTGCGAGAACCTGCAGCGGGCTGCCCGGACAATCGCATTCAACTCGGCCAGGGCGACGGGAAAGTCTTGGTTGATAATAACATACTCAAACTCGGGCGCGTGTGCGATTTCGCCGCCCGCCGCCAGCAGGCGCCGCGTGATCACATGCGGCTCATCCTGGCCGCGTTTGTGCAGCCGTTCTTCCAGCGCCTGGATCGACGGCGGCAGGATGAAGATGCCGGCCGCCAGCGGGAATTGCTTTTTCACCTGGCGCGCGCCTTGCCAGTCGATCTCCAGCAGGATGTCGGTGCCGGCTTTCATTTGTTCTTCGACGAAGATGCGCGAGGTGCCATAGTAATTGCCATGCACTTCGGCCCATTCGAGGAATTCGCCGGCCTGCGCACGCGCGACGAAGTCTTCCGGCGTCGTGAAGAAGTATTCGCGGCCATGCTCTTCGCCCGGGCGGGGCTGGCGGGTCGTGGTCGAGATCGACAGCTTGATGGCCGGTTCCTGCGCCAGCAGTGCGTTGACCAGCGTGGATTTGCCGGCGCCGGACGGCGCGGCCACCATGAACAGGCTGCCAGAAAATGCGTGGGGTAGGCTCATGTTGTTCTTTCTGTAACTGGCGGGCAGGACACAAGTACCATCGCCCAAAGGCGTATTTTATCAAGGCTTGCTCCAGATCACCACTTTCGCGCAGGTGATGTGACGTTTTACTTGATGCTAGACCGACTGGTCTATAGAATGGTTGGCATGAATACCGCACCCGACAAAAAATCCCCGCCGCCCGGCACCCGCGAACGCCTGGTGGGCGCCATGATCCGCACCCTGCAAACCCGGGGCCTGCACGGCGCCGGGCTGAGCGACATCCTGGCGCTGGCGCAGGCGCCCAAGGGCGTGCTGTACCACCATTTCCCCGGCGGTAAAAACGCGCTGGCGGTGGCGGCGATTGAAGCGACCGTGGCCTGGTCGTGCGACTGGCTCGACAAATTGATCGACACGCACGCGCATCCGGCCGACGCGCTGCGCGCCTGGATTGCCCGCGCCTTGGGCGGCCTGGGCGACAGCGGCTTTGAAATCGGCTGTCCATTGGCGGCGGTGGCGCTGGAATCAACCGCCGCCGATGTCGAACTGCGCACCACGCTGGCCCGTGGCTTCGATGCGATCCGCGGCCGGATCGCACAGGCGCTGGTGCGCGCCGGCCACGACGAGGTGCGTGCGCAGGGCATCGCCGCGCTGATGGTGGCGGCCTATGAAGGAGGCTTGCTGCAGGCGCGCGTTGCCAATGACGTGGCGCCGATGCTGCAGGCCACGGAAACCTTGCTGTTGTTGTTGAACCCTAAGGAGTCGCTATGAACACCACCGCAGCCCAGGCGCTGACCATCCACGCCGCCGACGGCTACCCGCTGGCCGCGCTGCGCTACCAGGCGCGCGGCCCGGAGCGGGCGCGCCTGATCGTCGCGGGCGCCACCGGCGTGCCGCAAGGTTTTTACCGCCGCTTCGCCGAATTCGCCGCCAGCCGTGGTTATACGGTGCTGACCTTTGATTTCCGTGGCATCGGGCTATCGAAATCCGGCAAGCTGCGCGGTTTCCGCGCCAGTTTCCTGGACTGGGCTCGGCTCGACCTGGCGGCCGTGGTCGAGTGCGCCGCCGCGCTGCCATCGACCGCCCCGATCTATATGGTGGGTCACTCGTTTGGCGGGCACGCGTTGGGCCTGTTGCCGAACCACGCAAAAGTCGATGGCCTGTATGCGTTCGGCACCGGCGCCGGGTGGCATGGATGGATGCCGCCGCTGGAGCGGCTGCGCGTGAAATTCATGTGGCACGTGGCGGGCCCGCTGCTGGTGCGCTGGAAAGGATTCCTGGCCTGGAAGAAGCTGGGCATGGGCGAGGACTTGCCGCTGGGCGTGTATACGCAATGGAAACGCTGGTGCCATTACCCCCATTACTTCTTTGACGATCCGGAAATGGGGCAGGTGGCGCGCGACTTTGCGCAAGTGCGCGTCCCCATCATGGCGGTCAACGCCGCCGACGACCTGTGGGCGCCGCCCGATTCGCGCAATGCCTTCATGACCGGCTACCGCAATGCGCCGTGGAGCGGCGTCGATATCGATCCCAAGCGTTCGGGCATCGGCGCCATTGGCCACATGGGTTATTTCCGGCCCCACGCGCAGGCATTGTGGGAGCCGGCGCTGGCGTGGTTCGAGGGCATCGGCGCGCAGCGTCCGGCAGGGCGCCCCGCGCTGTAAGCGCGCTACAGCATATCCCTCAGCTGGAAATACAGCATGCCCAGCACCAGGGCGGGCGTGCGCATCCACGCGCCGCCGGGGAAGGTGTGGTGTTTCAGGCGGGCAAACAGGTCGAAGCGCTCGGCCTGGCCCGCAATGGCTTGCGCCGCCAGCAATCCGGCCATCCCGGTGAACGCCAGGCCATGGCCGGAAAACCCCTGCAGGTAATAAATATTGCTTCCCAGGCGCCCCAGGTGCGGCGCGCGGTTGACCGTGATGTCGACGAAGCCGCCCCATTCATAGTCGATGCGCACGTCGTCCAGTTGCGGGAACACGGCCACCATGCGGCGCCGGATGCGTTCCACCAGGTTGCTCGGCGTGTTGCCGCTGTAACTCTCGCCCGCGCCGAACAGCAGCCGGTGATCGGCGCTCAGCCGGAAATAATCCAGCACGAAATTGGTGTCGGAGACGCAGGAGCGGCGCGGCAGCAGGGCATGTGCCCGCGCCGCAGGCAGGGCTTCCGTGGCGATGATGTAGGTGCCGACCGGCATGATGCGCTTGGACAGGGGCGGCGCCAGGTCGCCATATTCCGCCAGGTAGACATTCCCGGCCAGCACCACGAACGGCGCCGTCACTCGGCCCTGCGCGGTTTTCACGATGGCCGGCGCGCCCCGCTCCAGCACGTACACGGGCGAATCCTCATAGATCGTGACGCCGGCCTGTTGCGCCGCGCGCCCCAGCCCCAGACAATAGCGCAGCGGATGCATATGGCCGGAACGCATGTCGGCCACGCCGCCCACGAAGCGGCCGCTGGCGATCCATTGCGGCAAGTCCCGCTGTGTGATCCAGCGCAGCGGGTAACTGTTCTTGTCGGCCACATGCCGGACCCAGCGTTCCAATTCCCGCAATTTGCGGGGACTCACGGCCAGGCTCAGCGCGCCGGGCGTGTAATCGCAATCAATCGCGTATTGCCCGATGCGCTCGCGCACCAGTTCCACGCCCAGCACGGAAATATCCCACGCGCGTTGCGCATCTTCGCGGGGCAATTGCCTTTCGATCGCCTGTTCGCCATCGGAACCGAAGCCGGCCAGCACCTGTCCACCATTGCGGCCCGATGCGCCCCAGCCGATGCGCTGCGCCTCCAGCACCACCACCTGGTAGCCGCGCCGGGCCAGTTCCAGCGCGGCCGACAGGCCGGCCAGGCCCGCCCCCACCACGCACACGTCGGCTTGCACATGGCCGAACAGGGGCGGCAGCGGCGCGGGGCGGCATACGCTGGCTTCGTAGTAGGAATTTTCGATGACGCCCAGTTCTTTTTGCAGCAGCATCGCGTTATGGCACCCGGAAATTGATGAATTGCCATGGATCGTCGCGGTCCATGGGCTCGTCAAACAACGTGCTGCGCTCTTTCAGCGGCGTCCAGTCGCCCCATACACCGGCCAGTTCGCCGAGGTAGGGTGTGGCGATCTCCATCACGAGGCGGAAATCGATATCGTCCGGCTCCACCACGCCCGCGCGCGGATGGCGCAGCGCCCACACCATGCCGCCCAGTATGCCGGCCGCCACTTGCAGGCTGGTGGCGGAATTGTGCGGCGCCATTGCGCGCGCCTGTTCAATGGTGAGGCGCGAACCGTACCAGTACACGCCCTGCTTATTGCCCATCAACAGCACACCCAGCTCGTCGCGCCCGCTGGTGATGTCATCGCGCACGATGCGGTGCTGCGCCTGCAATGCCCAGTTGTTGCCGGCGCATTCATGCAAGGACAGCACGGTGTCGTCGCTGGGGTGGTAGGCATAGTGCACGGTGGGGCGGTAGACCACGTCGCCGCGTTCGCGCAAGGTCAGGTGGTCGGCAATCGAAATCGATTCGCCGTGCGTGACCAGGAAGCCATGGTAGGGGCCCTGCAGCGGCGTCCAGCTGCGCACACGGGTGGCAAAGCCTGGCCGCTGCAGGTAAATCGCGGCATCGCAGCCATAGCCATGGCGGCAGGCATCCGGCGGCCAGTGCCGCTCATGGCTGCCCCAGCCCAGTTCGGACGGCTGCAACCCTTCGCTGACAAAGCCGTCCACCGACCACGTGTTGACGAACTCATCCTTGGTTTTGCGCCGCGCCGACGTTTGCGTGTCGCGTTCCGCAATATGGATGACCTTGATTTCGAGTTTGCGGGCCAGGGCCGCCCAGTCTTCATAGCACGCGGGGTGGCCCGCATCGATGTGCTGTTCCTGCGCCATCGCCAGCAGCGCCTGTTTGACGAACGCGGAAGCCAGGCCGGGATTCGCCCCTTGCGTGACAACGGCGGTGGGTCCGTCGCGCTTGTCGAGGCGAAATGCCAGTACGGCGTCGCGCAGCGCGTAATTGGAGCGCTGCGACAGCGAGCGGGCGGGATCGTCATAACCGCCCGGCCACGGTTCGATGCAGGTGTCGAGGTACAGTATCTTGTGTTGCCAGCAGTAACGAATCAAATCCAGGCTGGCGACATCCACGGACAGGTTCAGCAGGAAATCGCCCTCGTCCAGGTGGCGCGCCAGTATGTGCTGGTAGTTGCTTTCAGTCAGGGCGCCCGAATGGAGCGCCACTTGGTATTGCGCGGCAATGCCGTTGTGGTCCGGCCCGCATGTCAGGATGACGATTTGCTGTGGCGTGACATCGAAATGCCGTAACAGCAGTGGCAGCAGAGCCTGGCCGATGCTGCCGAAACCCAGCATGACTATCTTGCCTTCGATCGCCGCATACCGTTCCATGTCCGCCTCCTCGCTGGCCAGTATGCCGGGCGCCCTGCGGCTGTTCTATGCGCCAATTAACACAGACCGTAAACGCAGGAACGGCAAGCCTTGCGGTTTGCCGTTCCTGTCGTGCCGGTCACGGGGCCGGTTTAGATCGCCCAGCCGCCGCCATAGAAGATCGCCAGCGCCGCCGCAATCGCCACGGTGCCGGTGTTCAGTTTGCGGAACTCGCCGGAAATCACGCGGCCCACCACCAGGGTGCAGAAGCCCAGCATGATGCCGGTCACGATGTTGCAGGTCAGCAGGATGAACACGGCGCAGACCAGGCCCGACAGGGCGTCGATCTTGTCATCCATGTGCATGCGCGCCACGCTGCCCAGCATCAGCAGGCCGACGTACATCAGTGCCGGTGCGGTGGCGTAGGCGGGCACCAGGCCGGCCAGGGGCGAGAAGAAGATCAGGCCCAGGAACGCCGCGCCAACCACCACGGCCGCCAGGCCGGTACGGGCGCCGGCGGCGGTGCCGACGGTCGATTCAATGTACGCCGCCGCGGGAGCGCCGCCCACCAGTGCCGAGAAGATCGACGACACGGAATCGGTGGTCAGGGCGCGGCCGCCATTGTGGATGTAGCCGTTTTCATTGATCTGGCCGGCTTCGCCGGCGACAGCGCGGATGGTGCCGGTGGCGTCGAACACGGCCGTCATCACCAGTGCCAGCACCGAAGGGATCACCGCCATCGACAGCGCCCCCTGGATATCCATCGAACCGATCAGCGATTTGCCGTCGGCGCCCAGGCTGGGCAGGGCGAACACGCCGGTGAATTTCACGGACGGGTCAAATGCCAGGCCGGCGGCGGACAGGGCCACCACGACCAGCAGGATGCCGCCTGGAACCTTGCGGGCCTCGAAGCCGAAGATGGCAGCCAGGCCGATCAGGCTCATCAGGACAGGGAAGGAGGTGATGGCGCCCAGTGCGACAGGCAAGCCGTCGTGCGGGTTTTTCACGACCAGGCCGACGCTGTTGGCGGCGATCAGGAGCAGGAACAGGCCGATACCGACGCCGGTGCCGTGCGCCACGCCTTGCGGCAGGTTTTGCAGGATCCACGAACGCACGCCGGTCACGGAAATCAGGGTGAACACGATCCCCATCAGGGCCACCGCGCCCAGCGCCACGTTCGGCGACAGGCCTTTACCCAGCACCAGGCCGAACGCCATGAAGGCGGTCAGCGAAATGGCGCAACCGACCGCGATCGGCAGGCGGGCCCAGAAACCCATGATCAGCGAACCAAAGGCGGCGGTCAGGCAGACCGCGACGAACACGGCACTGACATCGAAACCGGCTTTACCCAGCATGCCTGGGACAACGAACACGGAATACACCATGGCCAGGAAGGTTGTGATACCGGCGACGATTTCGCGGCGTTGCGTACTGCCACGCGCGGAAATCTGGAAGTAATCGTCGATCTTGCTGACTTCTTTGGGCGCCGCTGGCGGCGCTTCCTGGCTGACGACCGGCCGGAGTTGTGGTTGGCTCATGTTGTGCTGCTCCTATCTATTCTCCGCTGATGCGGCCATTTACCCCGGCCGCCCCAAACGTGTCTGAGTTATATATTTTGGGGTGTTTAATTGCTTCGCAGCACCCTGTGGTGGCTTGCTGACTTCCTGGACGAGTGCCCAGTCGGTATAGGTAGAGTAGGGTTTAGACAGGGGACAACCCACTACGCCCGGGAAATAGCTGCCATACGTCAAATCTTATGGATAGCAATTTACTACCAAGGTATGCATGACTGGCAACAGCGCTGTAAGTGACGGTTTACAGAGGGAAAACCGGAATAGGCCAGAGCGGCCTGCGCCCATGACCAGAGGGGCGCTTTGTAGTTCAGTTTCACCACCGCCGTGGCAAAATAATTAACGCGATGTTGCATATTCCACGTATGTACAACACCACCCGCTTGAAGAACCTGCTTAAGGTTGATTCGCTTTGTGCATTAAATCCAGATAATTTTGCATTTCGCAAATCACTGAGGGACGGTGAAACTGTGAACTTGAGATCATGCCGCGTCCGTATGCCGGCCGCTTCCAAGGAAAATCCCGGTGGCCGGCGTGGCGCGCTGATCGTGGGCATTGACCGTTTCATGTCCGAGACGCGCGCACTGACCAGCCTGGTTGTTGCGCAGTGGGAAGGTGCTTGCGACCGCCAGACCTTGCAACGCGAACTGGACGCCGGCTTTGTCGAACTCGTTCCCATGAGCGTGTCTGATGCCGTGCTAGCGCTGGTCGCCGTCCCGGATTAAGCGTCGCCCGGGTTCTCTTCGCGGGGCCACATGGTGTCGATCATGTCATAGAGCTTCTTTGCCGCCGGCGTCAGCCGGCGGCCCTGGCGCAGGATCAAGCCGATGTTGCGCTCCAGTGTAGGTTCCACCAGTTTGACCTGCGCCAGGGTATGGTGCTCACCCTGCGGCATCGACAAGCGTGGCACCACCGCGATCCCCAGGTTGGCTTCAACCAGGCCCAGCAGTGTCGACACGTGTTTTGCTTCGAAACACCAGCTGGGGCGCACCTCGGAATTGGCCAGCGCCAGGTCCACCAGCAGCCGGTTGCCGCTGCTCTTGTCCACCGTCATGAAGTCGTACTTGGTCAATTCGCGCCAGGTCACCTCTTTTTGCCGGGCGATGGGATGCTGGCGGTGGCAGGCGACCACGAACGGCTCTTTCAGGATGACGTTGAACTCGATCTCGGGTTCCTGCGTGCCGATGAAATTGATGCCGAAATCCGCCTCGCCGCGCGCCACGCTCTCCAGCACGCCGTTGGCGCTGTCGTCCACGATGCGCACGCGGATGCGTGGGTGCTGCTCGTGGAAGTCGCGTAATACCTTGGGCAGGAAGTAGTACACGGCCGACGGCACGCACGCGATCACCACTTCACCCAGTTGCGAGGCGGCCACCGCCTGCATGCTCATCAGGGAATTTTCCAGGTCGTCCAGCACGCTGCGCGCCTTGTGCGAGAAGTCGCGTCCCACCGCCGTCAGGTTGACGCTGCGCGTGGTGCGTTCGAACAGGCGCACGCCCAGCGCTTGTTCCAGCTTGTCGATGCGCCGGCTCAGTGCCGGCTGCGACAGGTGAATCGATTCCGCCGCGGCGCGAAAGCTGCTCAGTTCGGCAACAGCGACAAAGGCGCGTAAGTCCGCCAGGTCGAAATTCATGCTCATGGCGCATCAATCATAAGGAAATTTGCAATTCACAAATCAATACGGTAGCGCGAAACTGTAGTCATGGCAAGCAACCACCACGCGAAGGAGATGAAATGACACTGCAGGATTGGATAGGCGCCAGCGAGACCGTCAGCGACACGCTCACGGCCACGCCGTATGCGGCGCTGGCTGCGACCCTGGACCGCGCCGCCGACAGGCCGGCGCCTGGCACGCCGCTGCCGGCGCTGTGGCACTGGCTGTATTTCCTGCCGTTGTATCGCCAGTCCGAGGTGGGGCCGGACGGACACGCCAAACGCGGCGGCTTCCTGCCTCCAGTCGAGCTGCCGCGCCGCATGTGGGCCGGCAGCCAGTTCACGTTCCATGCGCCGCTTTGCATCGGCGACCGGGTCGAGCGCACCTCCACTATTGTCAACATTACTGAAAAAGAGGGACGCACGGGCAGGCTGGTATTCGTCAAGGTGCAGCACGCCATCCGCTGCGCCGGCCAGAGCGCACCGGCGCTGACGGAGTGCCACGACATCGTCTACCGCGCCGCGCCCCAGCCGGGCGACGTGGCGCCAGCGCCGCTGCAAGCGCCCTCCAGCGCCCGGTTCGAGCGGCGGATCGTGCCGGACGACGTGTTGCTGTTTCGCTATTCCGCGCTGACGTTCAATGGCCACCGCATTCATTATGACCGCCGCTATGTCACCGGGGTGGAGGGCTATCCTGGCTTGATCGTGCATGGGCCACTGATCGCGACCCTGCTGCTGGACTTGCTGCGCGACCACGCGCCTGGTGCGCAACTCGCTACCTTTGACTTCCGCGCGCTACGGCCGCTGTTCGATATTCACCACTTCGATGTCTGCGGCGAGCAACTGGCCGATGGCAGCTACCGCCTGTGGGCCCGCGACCATCAGGGCTGGCTGGCGATGGAAGCCCGCGCCACCGTGCGCGTATCCGCCGGGAGGCTGGCATGAGGCCGCTGGAAGGCATCACTGTCGTCACGCTGGAGCACGCCATCGCGGCGCCGTTCGCCACGCGCCAACTGGCCGACCTGGGCGCGCGCGTGATCAAGGTCGAGCGTCCGGGCGTGGGTGATTTTGCGCGCGGCTATGACGAGCGTGTGCGCGGCATGGCATCCCATTTCGTGTGGACCAACCGGTCCAAGGAAAGCCTGACGCTGGACGTCAAGCACCCCGACGCGCAAGCCATCCTCAAGCGGCTCATCATCGAGCAGGCGGACGTGGTGGTGCAGAACCTGGCGCCCGGCGCGTCGGCCCGGCTCGGCTTGTCGTATGCGGCGCTGTCGGCAGCGAAGCCGGAACTGATCGTGTGCGACATCTCCGGCTATGGCGGCGATGGTCCGTACCGCGACAAAAAGGCGTATGACTTGCTGATCCAGAGCGAGGCCGGTTTCGTCTCGGTGACGGGCAGTGAAAAGGAGCCGGCCAAGGCCGGTCCTTCGATCGCCGACATCGCGGCGGGTATGTATGCCTATACCAATATCCTGGCTGCGCTCTTGGAGCGCGGCAAGACCGGGCGCGGCAAGCACATCGATATTTCCATGCTGGAGGCGCTGGTGGAGTGGACCAGCTACCCGCTCTACTATGCCTTCGAAGGCGCCGCGCCGCCGGCGCGTACCGGCGCCAGCCACGCCACCATTTATCCGTATGGCCCGTTCCCGGCCGGCGACGGCAAGACCGTCATGCTGGGCCTGCAGAATGAACGCGAGTGGGTGCAGTTCTGCAACAAGGTCTTGCTGGCGCCGGAACTGGCCGGCGACCCGCGCTTCGCAGGCAACGCCCGCCGCAGCGCGTCCCGTGGCGCACTGCGCGAGATCATCGTGCAGGTATTTTCCACGCTGACCGCCGCCGAAGTGCTGGCGCGGCTGGAGGAAGCGCAGATTGCCAACGCCAATGTCAACACCATGGCGCAGGTCTGGGATCATCCGCAACTGAAGGCGCGGGGACGCTGGGCCGAAGTCGCTTCGCCGGTGGGGATGCTGCCGGCGCTGCTGCCGCCTGGCACCTGCGACCGGCAGGCGGCGCGCATGGACGCGATTCCCGCCCTGGGCCAGCATACCGAAGCGATTCTCGCTGAACTCGGCTATGACGCGGGACGGGTGGCCCAATTGCGCGAGGAGCACGCCGTATGAACCGCGTGACGCCATCGACGGCGCGCAGCTACCTGTTCGTGCCGGGCAATCGGCCCGAGCGCTTTGCCAAGGCGCTGGGGTCGGGCGCGGACGCGGTCGTCATCGACCTGGAAGATGCGGTCGCGCCGGAACACAAGGACGCGGCGCGCGCGGCACTGGCCGGGTGGGCCGGTGCGCAGACCGCGCCGGGTCCGCAACTGGTGGTGCGCATCAACGGCCAGGCCACCGACTGGTTCAGCGCCGACCTGGAATTATTGCGCACCGTGGCGCGCACGCTGGGGCCGATCGACGTGATGTTGCCCAAGACCGAGTCCGCACAACAGGTCGCGCAGCTCACCGCGCGCCTGCCGGCGCAACTGGCGATCATCGCCCTGGTCGAGACGGCGCGCGGCGTCGCGCAAGTCGACGCCATCGCCCGCGCTCCGCGCGTGCGCCGGATCGCCTTCGGCACCATCGATTATGCGCTGGACCTTGGCCTGAGCGGCGACCCCTCCGGCTTGCTGTACCCGGCCAGCCGGATCGCCATCGCTTCCCGCGCCGCGGGGCTGCCGTCGCCGATCGCCGGCGTGACGGCGGCGGTGGACGACGAGGCCGCGCTGCGTGCCGACTTCAACATGGCGCGCGCCTGCGGATTCGGCGCCAAGCTGTGCATCCATCCACGCCAAGTGGCGCCGGTACACGCGATGCTGGCGCCCAGCCCCGAACAACTGGCCTGGGCCGCCCGCGTGGTCGAAGCCGCGCAAGGGGGCGAGGGCGCCTGCACGGTGGAAGGCAAGATGGTCGACCGCCCGGTGCTGTCGCTGGCGCAGGCCATTCTCCGCTACCCGGCTGCAACAACGGGGCTCAATCCGCCGCTCAATCCTCAGCTCAATTCGCCGCAACACTAGGAGACTTATCATGGCATCAACCATCATCGATTCACGGATCTTTGGCGACATCTTCAGCAACGCAGCCATGCGCCATGTCTGGTCCGACGAAAACCGCACCAGCAAGTACCTGGAAATCGAAGCGGCGCTGGCGCGCGTGCAGGGACGGCTGGGCATCATCCCGGCCGAGGCGGCGGAGGAAATCATCGCCAATTGCGTGCTCGGGAAAATCGACATGGACCTGCTGGCGCAGCAAACCCGGCGCATCGGCTACCCCATCCTTGGCGTGGTGTCGCAGATCAACGCACTGTGTCGCGACAAGCTGGGCGAATACTGCCACTGGGGCGCCACCACGCAAGACATCACGGACACCGCCACCGTGCTGCAGATCCGCGAAGCGCTGGACCTGGTCGGCAGCGAACTGGACGCCATCGCTACCCTGATGGCGGACCTGGCCGCGCGCCACCGCGATACGCCGATGATCGGCCGCAGCAACCTGCAGCAGGCCGTGCCCATCACCTTCGGCTACAAGATCGCCGGCCTGCTCAGCGCCGTCGAGCGCCATCGCGTACGCCTGGCCCAGTTGCGCGAGCGCGTGCTGGTGGGCGAATTCGCCGGCGCCTCCGGCACGCTGGCTTCGTTGGCCACGGGCGGGCTGGAGACCCAGGCCGGCCTGATGCGGGAGCTGGGCCTTGGCCAGCCTGTCATCGCCTGGCATACGATCCGCGACAACATTGCCGAAACCGGCTGCTTCCTGGGCCTGGTGACGGGCACGCTGGGCAAGTTCTCCACCGACGTCAAGCTGATGATGCAGACCGAAGTCGGTGAAGTCTACGAACCGTTCGCGCACGGACGCGGTTCGTCCAGCACCATGCCGCAAAAGCGCAACCCGATTTCCTCGTGCTACATCCATGCCTGCGTGAGCATGGTGCGCCAGCACGTGGCCGCGCTGCTGGACGCCAGCGTGGCGGATCACGAGCGGTCCACCGGGCCGTGGGAAATCGAATGGATCTCCCTGCCGGAAATCTTTTGCCTCACCGCCGGCGCGCTGGCCCAGACCCGCTTCGTGCTGGAAGGGCTGGAAGTGGACGAGGCACGCATGCGGGCCAACCTGGACCTCACCAATGGCCTGGTGGTGTCGGAAGCCGTGATGATGGGGCTGGGGCCGTACCTTGGCCGCGAGTACGCGCATGACCTGGTGTACGACATCTGCCGCGCCGCCATCCAGCAGAACCGGCCACTGCTGGACCTGCTGGCCGAGAACGCGGAAATCACCCGGCACCTTGACCGCGCGGCGCTGGCCCGCCTGTGTGATCCGGCCAACTACCTCGGCCTGTCGGGCGAGATGGTGGACCGGGTCTTGCGCAGCCGCGGCGGCCATTCTCCCGCCGGTTGACCCCGCAACGATAACAACGGGCCGCCCAGGGCGGCCTCGCTGAACCCATGGATGGCGCCGCCGCGCCCTCCGTGTGGCGCAACACGCCCCAACGCAGGGGTTTCCTGAAAAACGACAACGAGAAAGCGAGACACCAATGAAAAGCACTTCCTTCGGCATGGCCATCCTGGTCCTGGTATCCGGCGGCGCCATGGCGCAGTCCAACGTCAGCGTCTATGGCGTGCTGGACGCCGGCCTGGTGCGCGAGAGCGGCGGCACGGCCGGCAATGTCACCAACCTGAGCAGCGGCATCGCGTCCGGCTCGCGCCTTGGCTTCAAGGGCAAGGAAGACCTGGGCGGCGGGCTGTCCGCCGTGTTCCTTCTGGAGAACGGCTTCAACACCGATACCGGCGCGGCCGGGCAGGGCGGCCTGCTGTTCGGCCGCCAGGCCTACGTCGGCCTGTCCGGCCAATTCGGCACCGTGACACTGGGTCGCCAGTACTCGCCGTACTACAAGACCCTGCGCGACATCGGCGACGCCTTCGGCGCGGTCAGCATGGCTGGCCGGGCCGGCAACATCATGGCCACCAACACCCGCGTGGACAACATGGTCGAGTACCTCAGCCCGGCCTTCAAGGGCTGGCGCGCCGGCCTGGCCTACGGCGCCGGCGAAATGGCGGGCGACAGCGCGAAAAACCGCCAGCTCAGCGGCTCGCTCGGCTACGCCAGCGGCGCGCTGACGGCGCAGGTGGCCTACCACCGCATCGAGAATGCCACCGCCACCGACGCCACCCGCAACACGCTGCTGTCGGCCAACTACAAGTTCGCCATCGCCACCGCCTATGCCTCGTATGCGCGCAACAAGGGCCCCGGCCTGGCCAACAGCGACGACCTGGTGCTGGGCGTGGCGGTCACGGCCGGCCCGGGCAAGGTCTTGCTGTCCCACGTGCGCCACGACGACAAGGCGGCCGCCAACCGCGACGCCAGCCAATGGGGCGTGGGCTACCAGTATCCGCTGTCCAAGCGCACCGATCTGTACGCGGCCTACGCCAGGATCAGCAACCGCAACGGCGCCGTGTATCGCGTCGGTAACGCCACCGACCGCGGCACCGGCGACAGCGCCCTCAACCTGGGCGTGCGCCACAACTTCTAGTTTCACTTTTTAGACGGGAGTCACCATGAGCAAAGCTATTCCTTGTGTCCTGATGCGCGCCGGCACCTCGCGCGGCCCCTTCTTCCTGCGCGAGTGGCTGCCGGACGATGAAGAGACGCGCAACCAGGTCTTGATCGGCGCCATCGGCGCTTCCGACCCGCTGCAACTGGACGGCGTCGGCGGCGGCAGCACCCTCAACAGCAAGGTGGCCATCGTGTCGCGCTCCACGCGGCCGGACTGCGACCTCGACTACCTGTTCGCCCAGGTGGGTGTGGGCCAGCGTTCGGTCGATACCCGCCCCAACTGCGGCAACATGCTGTCGGGCGTGGTGCCGTTCGCGCTGGAGCAGGGTTTGATCGAGGCCGGCGAGGGCACCACCACGGCGCGCGTGTTCAACGTCAATACCGGCGCGCGCATCGACGTGACGGTGCAGACACCGGGCCGCCGGATTACCTACGATGGCGACGCCCGCATCGACGGCGTGCCCGGCACGGCAGCGCCGATCCATCTCAACTTCCTCGATGCCTGGGGTGCTGTCACCGGCAGCGTCTTTCCCACCGGGCGGCGCATCGACCGCATCGACGGCGTGGACGTGACCTGCATCGACGCGGCCATGCCGTTGATTATCGTGCGCGCGGCCGACCTGGGCGTGACGGGCGGCGAAAGCCCGGGTGAGCTCGACGCCAACACGATGCTGCTGGAGCGGCTGGAAGCGCTACGCCGCAAGGCCGGCGAATTGATGGGGCTGGGCGACGTGTCGGAGAGCGTGGTCCCCAAGCCGGTGTTGGTGAGCGCGGGCGATCATGCCAGCAGCCTGACCTCGCGCTACTTCACGCCGCGCCGTTGCCACGCGTCGCACGCCGTGACCGGCGCCATCGGCGTGGCCACCGCGTTCGCCTTGCCGGGCACCGTGGCCAGCCGGCCCGATACGGTGGCTGGCGTGGGTAATGTGTCCGTGCTGCATCCGTCCGGCCGCATCGACGTCGAGGTCGATGTGGAAGGCGAGGGCGCCGCCGCACAGATCAAGCGCGCCTCGCTGCTGCGCACCGCCAGAAAGATCCTGAAAGGAGAGTTGCACATCCCTGACTACGTGCTGTCCAAGCCGGCGCCCGCCGAGGCCAGGGCGCCGGAACAACGCACCTTCCCGGTCAAGCCGATCCGCCTGGTGCTGCCCACGCTGGCCGGCGGTGGCAATGACACGATGGCGCGCACCATCGCCGACAAGCTGGGCCAGCGCCTGGGCCAGCCGGTACTGATCGATACCCGCGCCGGCGCCAACGGCACCATCGCCGCCGAATACGTGGCCGGCAGCGAGCCGGATGGCCATACCCTGATGTTCGGCTACATCGCCACCCACGCGATGAACCCGGCCCTGCAAAAGGTGCGCTATGACCCGGTGGCCGACTTTGCCCCGGTGGGACTGGTGGGCTATTCGCCGACCCTGCTGGTGGCTTATCCCGACAGCGGCATTCGCACTGTGGAGGAACTGGTGACGCGCCTCAAGCGCGAGCCCTACAAGTACCGCTATGCGTCGGCCGGCACCGGCACCGCGCCGCACTTCGCCGGCGCCATGTTCGCCTTGCAAACCGGCGTGGTGGCCTTGCACCAGCCCTACAACGGCGCCGCCAGCGCCATCGAGGCGACCATGGCGGGCCATACGCAGTTCATGTTCCCCAGCCTGTTCTCGGGCACGCGGCCGATCAAGAGCGGCAAGCTGCGGGCGCTGGCGGTGGCCGGCCCGCGCCGCACGCCCATCTTGCCGGACGTGCCCACACTGAGGGAAGCGGGCATCGATGGGGTCGACATCACCCAGTGGTATGCGCTGTTTGCGCCCGCCGGCACGCCGGCGCCCGTCATCGATCGCCTCAACCGGTGCCTGCAGGAGGTGCTGCATGACCCGGAAGTGGTGCTGCGCATCGCCCAGGATGGCGCGGAAGTGCAGACCAGCACGCCCGGGCAGTTGCACGCGCTGGTGCAGTCCGAGCTGGCCAAGTGGCAGGGCGTGGTCGGCGCGGCGCGCCAACTGGGCGAGGTGATCGTTCCAGATTGATCCGGCAACGCTGCCAGGGCGGCATGCCGCCCAATTGATGCACAAAAGTGATTAATTCTAAGGAATTTTGCAATTCACAAATCAATCGTCGTGCTGGACACTATGTTCCATAGCAGTGATGATTAAAACCAGGAGACTTCAATGAACTACCCGCATCCCACCATCCGCCGTATCGCAGCCGCTTCGGCTCTTTTGTTCGTGGCAGGCTCCGCCGCCGCACAGGACTACCCCAAGCGCGCCATCACCATGGTAGTGCCGTATGCCGCCGGCGGTGGCACCGATAACGTGGCGCGCGCCCTCGCCAAGGAAATGTCCGACAAGCTGGGCCAGGCAGTGGTGATCGACAACCGCGGTGGCGGCGGCGGCGCGATCGGCTCCAAGCTGGTGGCCAAGGCCGACCCGGACGGCTACACGCTGCTGTTCGTGAGCTCGTCCTTCGTGACGCACGCCGCCACCGAAACCACCGCGTCCTACGACGTGGCCAAGGACTTCGCACCGGTCGGCATGATCGGCAAGGCGCCGCTGATCCTGGTCGCCCACCGCAGCGCGGGCGCCAAGACCGTGCCGCAACTGATCGCCACATCGAAGAAAAAGCCTGAAGGCATCAATTTCGCATCGTCCGGCCCGGGCACGGTGCTGCACCTGGCTGGCGAGCTGTTCCGGCTGCGCACCGGTTCCAACATGACGCACGTGGCGTACAAGGGCAGCGGCCCGGCCACGGCGGACCTGCTGGCCGGCCGCACCCAGATTTTCTTTACCACCGTGCCGGCCATGGCGCAGCACGTGAAGAGCGGCGCGGTCGACCTGCTCGCCGTGACCGGCGGCGAGCGTTCGCCGCTGTTCCCGAACGTGCCGACGGTGGCTGAAACCGGCGTCCCCAACTACAACATTACCACCTGGTGGGGCGTGCTGGCGCCGGCCAAAACCCCGGCTCCCATCGTCACGAAGCTCAACAAGCTGATCAACGACATCGCCGCCTCCGAATCGCTCAAGTCGCGCCTGGTAAGCGAAGGTGCGGTGCCGCACACCGGCACCCCGGCTGAATTCGGCGCCATGCTCGGGTCCGAGCTGAGCCTGTGGCGCGAGGTGGTCAAGTCGGCCAACCTCAAAGGCGTGAACTGACGCGAACGGGGACCTCACGCTATGCAACCGTTCATTCACAGTCCCAGGGACTTCTGGGCCGGCATCATGTTCCTGGCCATCAGCCTGGCCACCCTGGTGATCGCGCGCGACTACGCCACGGGCAGCGCCGGGCGCATGGGACCAGGCTTTTTCCCCACCATGCTGGGCTGGCTGCTGGCCGCCATCGGCGCCATCACCCTGATCGGTTCCCTTACCACCAAGGGCGCGCCGATGGATCCGCTGGCCTGGCGCAACATGTTCCTGGTGCTGGCCGGCGTGCTGCTGTTCGGCTTTCTGGTGCGCGGCGCCGGCCTGGCGCTCGCCATTCCCGTGCTGATCCTGCTCAGCGCCCGCGCCAGCGGCAAGTTCCGCTGGCCGCCCACCATCGCCCTGGCGATCGGCGCCACCGCCTTCTGCGTGCTGCTGTTCGTCAAAGCGCTCGGCCTGCCGCTGCCCATCGTCGGGCCGTGGCTCGGCGCGTAAGGGAGGAACGACATGGAAATCCTCTCCAACCTGGCCATGGGCTTCGATACTGCCTTCACGCTGTCCAACCTGATGTATTGCCTGATCGGCGTGTTCGTCGGCACCGCCGTCGGCGTGCTGCCGGGCCTGGGACCGACGGCCACCATCGCCATGCTGTTGCCGGTCACGTTCGGGCTGTCGCCGGTATCGTCGCTGATCATGCTGTCGGGTATTTACTATGGCGCCCAGTATGGCGGCTCCACGACCGCCATCCTGGTCAACCTGCCGGGCGAAGCGTCGTCGGTGGTGACAGCGCTGGACGGCTACCAGATGGCGCGCAACGGCCACGCCGGCCGGGCGCTGGCCACCGCCGCGCTGGCGTCGTTCTTCGCCGGCACGGTGGCGACCTGCCTGCTGGCCTGGTTCGCACCGCCATTGGCCGAGCTGGCGCTGAAATTCGGCCCGGCCGAGTACTTCTCGCTGATGACGCTGGGCCTGGTGGCTTCGGTGGTGCTGGCCCACGGCTCGCTGGTCAAGGCCATTGGCATGGTCGTGGTGGGGCTGATCTTCGGCCTGATCGGCACCGACGTGAACTCGGGCGAAACCCGTTTCACCTTCGAGCTGCCGCAACTGGCCGACGGCATCAACTTCGTGATCGTGGCCATGGGCATGTTCGGCCTGGGCGAGATCATCAAGAACCTGGAAGATGAATCGACCCGCACCCTGATGATGAAGAAGGTCGGTGGCCTGTTCCCGACCAGGGAAGACTTGAAGCGCATCATCGCACCGACCTTGCGCGGCACGGCCCTGGGTTCCATCCTCGGCATCCTGCCAGGCGGCGGCGCCATGCTGTCATCGTTCGCCTCGTATTCCATCGAGAAGAAGGTTTCGCCCAACCGTGCGCAGTTCGGCCACGGCGCAATCGAAGGCGTGGCGGCGCCGGAAGCGGCCAACAACGCCGGCGCGCAGACGTCGTTCATCCCGATGCTGACGCTGGGCATTCCATCCAACCCGGTGATGGCGCTGATGATCGGCGCGATGATCATCCAGGGCATACAGCCGGGCCCGGGCGTGATCACCGAGCAGCCCATGCTGTTCTGGGGCGTGATCGCTTCCATGTGGATCGGCAACCTGTTCCTGGTGATCCTGAACCTGCCGATGATCGGCCTGTGGGTGCGCATGATCATGGTGCCGTACCACTTCCTGTTCCCGGCCATCCTGCTGTTCTGCTCGATCGGCGTGTTCAGCCTGAACAACAGCGACTTCGACATCTACCTGATGGCGATCTTCGGGCTGTTCGGCTACCTGTGCGCCAAGATGGATTGCGAGCCGGCGCCGCTCATGCTGGGTTTCATCATCGGCCCGATGATGGAAGAGTATTTGCGCCGCGCACTGCTGCTCTCGCGCAGCGATCCGATGGTTTTCCTCAGCAGCCCGGTGAGCGCCACCATGCTCACCATGTCGCTCGCCGCGCTGGTGCTGGTCATGTTGCCGGCACTGCGCAAGAAACGCGAGGAAGCGTTCGTCGAGTAGCACGTGTCGTGCCCGTCATGGCAGGCCGGGGCTTTGTCCCCGGCCTCGCCGTCTAGGAAATCCCATGAAAATCGCATTCCGCCTGGGCGCCGGGTTCGGCGCCCTCCTGGCGCTGTCGACCCTGATGAGCGCCATCGCCATTCATCGCCTCGAAGCCGTCGCCCAAGCCACCAGCGACGTGCTGGCGCAACCGCTCGCCAAGGAACGCTACCTGAGCGACTGGTACCGCAACACGTCGGGCGGCGTGTTGCGCACCAAGGCGATCGCCCGCAGCCCGGATGCGGCCATGGTGGCCGTGTTCGCGGACGATGCGGCACACTCGGCCAGGACGTCGGACGAGCTGCGGCGCAAGATCGAGTTGCTGCTGGAAACACCGCTCGAAAAAGCCCTGTACGCGGAGGTGCTGGAGCGGCGCAAGCGCTACGTCGCCGCGCGCGACGAGATCAGCCGCCTGCGCAAGGCCGGCGATGCGCCCGCCGCCGAAACCGTGTTCGAGACTTCCTTCGTGCCGCGCGCCAATGCGTACCTGGCCGCGATGCGCGAACTGGTGGACTTGCAGCGTGGCAGCCTGGACCAGGAGGCGCGGGGCATCGTTGCTGCCTCGGCCGCGAGCAGGGCGGTGTTGCTGTGGCTTGCTGCGCTTGCGCTGCTGTCAGGTGGCGCCTTTGCCTGGTGGCTCGGGCACGGCATCGTCGGCCCACTGCGCGCCGCGTGCGCTGTGGCCCGGCGTGTGGCGCGGGGCGACCTGGGCGCGGCCATCGAGGTGCGCGGGCGTGACGAGACTGCCGAGCTGATGGCTGCGCTGCGCGAGATGAACCAGGGCCTGAAGGATATCGTGGGCCATATCCGCGCCGGTACTGGCGCTATCGGAGGCGTGAGCGATCAGATCGCGGCCGGCAACCGGGACTTGTCGGCACGCGCCGGCCAGCAGGCGGCCGCGCTGGAAAAGACCGCCAGCTCGATGGAGCAGATATCCGCCACCGCGCAGCAGAATGCCGCAAGCGCGCAGGAAGCCAATGAGCTGGCGCAGGAAGCCTGCCGGGTGGCGCGCCAGAGCGGCCAGGCGGTAAAGGAGGTGACCGCGACCATGGATGCGATCGCTGAGTCGTCACGGCGCATCCACGACATCATCGCGGTCATCGACGGCATCGCCTTTCAGACCAATATCCTGGCGCTGAACGCCGCCGTGGAAGCGGCGCGCGCCGGCGAGCAGGGACGCGGCTTCGCAGTAGTGGCGTCCGAGGTGCGGGCCCTGGCGCAGCGCTCGGCCAGCGCGGCGCGCGAAATCAAGGACTTGATCGGCAAGGCTGGCGGCACGGTGGCGGGTGGGCACGCGCTGGTTGCGAAAGCCGGCGGCACCATGGGCGCCATACTGGCCAGCGCGGAAAAGGTGCAGGCCATCACCGCGCAGATCACGCACGCCAGCCACGAGCAGGCCCAAGGGGTGCGCTTGGCCGCCGACGCCATTTGCGAGGTGGACGTGATCACCCAGGGCAGCGTGGCGGTGGTGGGGCAAGCCGTGCTGCATGCCGAGGCTGTGGCCGGGCATGCGCGTGCTCTCCAGTTGGCCGTCAGCCGCTTTACCGCAGCCTGAAACGCCGGCAACCTTACTCGAGGTTTTGCACCTGCTCGCGCATCTGCTCGATCAGCAACTTGAGTTCCATCGACGCATCCGCCAGTTCCTTGACGGATGCCTTGGCGCCCAGGGTATTGGCTTCGCGATTGAGTTCCTGCATCATGAAATCCAGGCGCTTGCCGACCTGGCCGCCTTTTTTCAGGATGTGGCGGGTTTCCGTCAGGTGCGCGGACAGGCGGCCCAGTTCTTCGGCCACGTCGATCCGGATGCCGTACAGGATGACTTCCTGGCGGATGCGTTCCAGCGCATCCTGGCGCGACAGGCTGGTGTTGGAACTCTGGCACGCGATGCCCAGCGCTTCCTGCATGCGTTCCACGGCTTTTTGCTGGAACTGCGCCACCACCTGGGGAATCAGCGGCGTGATGCGCTTGACGATGGCTTCCATCGACTCGATGCGCGACACCAGCATGGCTTCCAGCGCCGCGCCTTCGCGCTGGCGGCTGGTGACGAAGGCGGCCAGGGTGCGCTGGGTCAGGGCGGCCACGTCGGTTTGCAGGGTTTCCTGGCCGATTTGCGCTTCTTCCACCACACCGGGCCAGCGCAGCAATTCCGCCACAGTCATTTGCGGCGCTTGCGGGAAGTGCGCCGCCACTTCGCCTTGCAAACGGGATAACTCTTGCAGCAACTGGGTATTCAGTGCCTGGGTGCCGGCCGCGGCAGCCTTGCGGCCAAAGCTCAGGCGCAGTTCGACCTTGCCGCGCGTGATGGCGGCCATGATCGCAGAGCGTAAATCGGGTTCGAGGGCGCGCAAATCGTCGTTGATACGAAACTGCAGGTCAAGAAAACGCGAATTGACGCTTTTGATTTCGATGGTCAGTGTCCCGGCTGCACTTTCGCTGGTGGCGACGGCGTAGCCCGTCATGCTGGAAATGCTCAATGGATCTCCCCGATCTTTTTTTAATCTTTACAAAAACTGTGATTTCTCCACACAATCCAGTTGTTGAGGCGAGGAAATCCTATGGCTGCACAGAACAACGCCCCGTTGCCGGAAGGGCTGGAAATTGCTGGATATCGCATTGTAAAGAAAATTGCGTCCGGCGGGTTCAGTATTGTTTACCTCGCCTACGATGGGGAAGGCAATGCTGTCGCCATCAAGGAATACCTGCCCAGCGCGCTGGCGCTGCGCCAGCCGGGCGAACTGACGCCCATGATAGCGAAGACCAACCTGCCGGTATTCCGGATCGGCCTGAAATGCTTCTTCGAAGAGGGTCGCGCGCTGGCCCGGATTTCGCATCCCAATGTTGTCAGGGTGCTAAATTTCTTTCGCGCAAATGAGACAGTTTACATGGTGATGGCCTATGAATCGGGCCATTCGCTGCAGGAGCAAATCCAGCGCCAGCGCGCCAAAGGCAGCCGCCTCGGCGAACCGTTCATCCGCCAGATCTTCCTGCAAGTGGTGAAGGGCTTGCGCGAAGTGCACGCCAGCAAATTGCTGCACCTGGATTTAAAACCTGCCAATATCTACCTGCGCACCGATGGCACGCCGATGCTGCTGGACTTCGGCGCGGCGCGGCAGACCGTCAACAACGACTTGCCGATGCTGACGCCGATGTACACCCCGGGGTTTGCGCCGCCGGAGCTGTACAGCAAGACTGAACCACTGGGGCCGTGGACCGACATTTACAGTATCGGCGCGGCCATGTTTGCCTGCATGGTGGGTTCGCCGCCGCAGCCGGCCGACCAGCGCCGCAAGGAAGACAAGATGGCGGAACATTTTGCCAAGCTCGATGGCCATTACACCCCGGAACTGGTGGCGCTGGTGCGGCGCGCGCTGGCGGTCGATCCGCTGGTGCGGCCGCAAAGCTTGCTGGAAATCCAGAAAGTGCTGCAAATGCCATTGCCGCAGCCGCCGGCCGAACCCGGCGCGCTGGAAAAGCTGGGGGGGCATGTGCGGGGCTTGTTCGATCGATTCAGCCGCAAGAAGGATGCCGCCCAAACCACGTTGCACCCGTAAGGCGGGAAGGAGCTAAACCGTGCAATTTTCCGTATACCAGGAAAGCCAGATCGGCGGCCGCAAGGTGAACCAGGACCGCATGGGCTACAGTTTTACGCGCGACGCGCTGCTCCTGGTGCTGGCCGACGGCATGGGCGGCCACCTGCGCGGCGAAGTCGCCGCCACCATCACCTTGCAAACCCTGTCCGCGCTGTTCCAGCAGCAGGCCACGCCCTACGTGAAAATCCCGGAGCGTTTCCTGGAAGAAGCGTTCATGGCGGCGCACCAGGAAATCCACCGCTACAAGGCCATGCACAACTTGCCCGATACGCCGCGCACCACGGTGGTGGCATGCCTGATCCAGCATAACATCGCGACCTGGGCCCACTGCGGCGACTCGCGCCTGTACTGGATGCGTGGCGGCCAGGTGCTGGCCTGCACGCGCGACCATTCGCACGTGGAAAACCTGATTGCCAAAGGACTGGTGCCGCCGTCCGAACGCACCACCCATCCGGACCGCAACAAGCTGTATAACTGCCTGGGCGCGTCGTCGCTGCCCAAGGTCGAGATCTCGCGCCGCGCCAGCCTGTTGCCGGGCGACGTGATGCTATTATGCTCGGATGGCCTGTGGAACGAGCTGGCCGATGAGGACATGGCGCAGCGGCTGCAAGCGCAAACCGTGGTGCGCGCGGTGCCGGAAATGCTGCGCCAGGCAGTGGCGGCGGCCGGCCCGGCCAGCGATAATGCCACCGCGCTGGCCATCATGTGGCAGGGCAGCACAGCGGCCGACGGGATACCCTCGATGCCCAGTGCTTCCATGATTTCCACCGAAATGCTGGCCGAAGACCAGGTCAACTCCACCATCCTGGGTACCGAGGCGCAGGCCGCGCTGCAGGCCAGCGCCGAAGCCGACCTGTTCGACGACGATGAAATCGAGCGGGCCATCGCGGAAATCCGAGGCGCCATCGAAAAATCCACGCAATTATTAACCAAGAGAGATCCCAACCAATGATATTTGAATCCCGCCCGAGCGGCCGCGCAGTCGATGCGCTGCGCACCGTACGCCTGACGCGCAATTACACCAAACATGCGGAAGGCTCCGTGCTGATCGAATGCGGCGACACCAAAGTGATTTGCACCGCCAGCGTCGAAGAGAAGGTGCCCGGCTTCATGAAGGGCGAAGGGCGCGGCTGGATGACGGCCGAATACGGCATGCTGCCGCGCTCGACGCATACGCGCATGGACCGCGAAGCCGCCAAGGGCAAGCAAAGCGGCCGCACCCAGGAAATCCAGCGCCTGATCGGCCGCTCGCTGCGCGCCGCCTTCGACCTCGATGCGCTGGGCGAGCGCACCCTGAAACTCGATTGCGACGTGATCCAGGCCGATGGCGGCACCCGCACCGCGTCGATCACCGGCGCCATGGTGGCGGCTTATGACGCGCTGTCCAAACTGGTGGCGAGGGGCGCGTTGCCGGCCGTGCCGGTGAAGCATTTCGTGGCCGCGATCTCGGTCGGCGTGTACCAGGACATGCCGGTATTGGACCTCGATTACATCGAGGATTCCGGCTGCGATACCGACATGAACGTGGTGATGACCGATGCTGGCGGCTTCATTGAGGTGCAGGGCACGGCCGAAGGCGCGGCGTTCGACCGCGAGCGCATGAACCGCCTGCTGGACCTGGCCCAGGCGGGGATCACGGACTTGATCAAGTTGCAGAAACAGGCTTTGGAGCTTCTGTAAGCTGCTCGGATAGCGGCCCTGCGCACTCGCCGGAATCCGGGCCTTGACGTGCGTAGGGCGGTTTGCTGGCGAGCCGCCATGCATGCGCCCCGCCAGCGCTCACTGGCGCCGCGCCGCGCGCATGGCGGCAAGCCTGCGGCTTACCGCCCTACGGAATCACGCAGCCGGCCCGGTTTGACATGGCGGCCCGGCTACGTCGTCATCTTTTCCTGTAAAAACGCGATGAACGCCGCCGTCTTGCGCGCCAAAAACGCCCGCGCCGGATACACCGCGTAATTCGACGGCCCCGGCGGCAGCGCCACGTCCGGCAGCAGCGGCATCAGCAGTCCCGCCGCCAGTTCGTCCCGCACCAGCGGCGCCGGCACCTTGATGATGCCCGCGCCGCCCACCGCCGCCGTCACCAGCGATCCGCCGTCATTCATTTGCAGCGGGCCGTCCACCCGCAAGGTGTATGGCCCGTCCGGCCCCATGAACGCCCAGTCGTCATACACGCGGCTGCCGACCGCATACAGCAGGCAGGCGTGGCGCTGCAAGTCCTCGACGGTGCGCGGCGTGCCGGCCCGTTCCAGGTAGGCGGGCGAGGCCACGACGATGGACGGGTTGTCGGAGAGCTTGCGCGCCACCAGGGTGGAGTCGACCAGGCTGGAGGTGCGGATCGCCACGTCGATCTGTTCCGCGATCAAATCCGTCATGCGGTCGTCCAGTTGCAGCGACACTTTCACGTGCGGATAGCGCGCCGTGAATTCCGCCAGCAGCGGCACCAGCAATTTGCGGCCCGCCATCGAACACGACACGCGCAGCACGCCGCGTGGCTCGTCCTGGTATTGCCCGCTCAATTGTTCGACATTGGCCAGCGCCTGTTCGATGCGCTGCGCTTCGCGCAGCACCAGTTCACCGATTTCCGTCAGCGCCAGGCGGCGCGTGGAGCGCTGGATCAGGCGCGCCCCCAGTTCTTCCTCCAACTTCGCCAGTTGGCGCGAGACGACCGATTTGCCGCAGCCGAGCCGCTGCGCGCAGGCGCTGATGCTGCCGGCCTGGATGATGGCGGCGAAGATGGCCAGCCGCTGGGGATTCAAGGTGTGCATTGTTCGAATTTAGTCAACAATATTGTGTGATATTGACAGCTTATCAGGCAACGATGTGCCGCGTACACTGCCTTCCATCGACCACTTCCTGAAGGAATGCAAAATGACCACCAACAACCGTCAATTCCGCCTGATCCGCCGTCCGCAAGGCGCCGTGCAAGCCGCCGATTTCGAGTTCGCCACCGAAGCGCTGCGCGACGTGCGGGACGGCGAAGTGCTGGTGCAGGTGCAATACATTTCGCTGGACCCGGCCATGCGCGGCTGGATGAACCAGAGCACTGATTCGTATATGCCGCCGGTGGCGCTGGGCGACGTGATGCGCGCCATCACGGCCGGCAAGGTGGTCGCGTCGAAGCATCCGGGTTTTGCGGCGGGCGATTACGTCACGGGACTGCTGGGCGTGCAGGAATATGCGTATTCGAACGGCCAGGGCCTGACCAAGGTCAACCCGTCGCTGGCGCCGCTGCCGCTGTTCCTGGGCGCGCTGGGCATGCCGGGCCTGACCGCGTATTTCGGCCTGCTCGACGTGGGCCAGCCGAAAGCGGGCGACACGGTGGTGGTGTCCGGCGCGGCCGGTGCGGTGGGCGCGCTGGTGGGGCAGATCGCGAAGATTAACGGTGCGCGGGTGATCGGCATTGCCGGCGGCGCCGACAAGGTGCGCTACCTGACCGAAGAGCTGGGCTTTGATGCCGCCATCGATTACAAGAGCGACGACGTGGCGCAGGCATTGAAAACCCTGGCGCCCGATGGCGTCGATGTGTTCTTCGATAACGTCGGCGGCGCCATCCTCGACGCGGTGCTGATGCGCCTGGCCCATGGCGCCCGCATCGTACTGTGCGGCGCGATCTCCCAGTACAACAACAAGGAATCCATGCAGGGCCCGGCCAATTACCTGCAACTGCTGGTCAAGCGCGCCACCATGCGCGGTGTGATGGTGGCCGATTACTACCCGCGTGCGATGGAAGCCATCACCGCGATGGGCGGCTGGATCGCCACCGGCAAACTGAAAACCCGTGAACACGTGGTGACGGGGCTTGAAACCTTCCCCGACACCTTCAACAAGCTGTTCACGGGCGATAACAACGGCAAGCTGGTGTTACAGGTCGCTTAATTCATATTCAAGCCATATTTCCCGGCGCGCACCCACACGGTCACCTTGGCCGGCGGCGCCTGGAAGTTGGCCCAGCCGCTGGCGTTGGCGCACACTTGCGACGCCACGGCGTTGGTGACGTCGGTGAAGCACTGGTTCGCATGCGACGTGCCGACGAACATCCACTTGGTGCCGGTGGTGCTCTGGTTGTCGTTCATCAGCACCGCCACGCCATACCAGTGCTGCGCGTTACCCTCGCGGGTCCAGCCGACGACATCCGAGTGGTCGAAGTAATCGTTTTGCTTGCCGTAGGCGTGGAATTTGCGGGCTTTCATCATCTGGTCCAGCATCCACGAGTGGTTCGCCACCTTGCCCGGCACCCCTTCATAGTCGCCCAGGAACACGGTCGGATAGCCCGCTTCGCGCAACAGGATGGTGGCGTACGCCATCGGCTTGAACCAGTCCTGCACTTTCGACGACAGGCCACGGCCGTCGAGCGTGTCGTGGTTGTCGACGAAGGTGGCGGCGCGGGTCGGCTGCATGGACACCAGCGTGTTGGTCAGCAGCGAACCCATGTCGAAACCGCCCCAGGCATTGCCGGCGGACTGGAACTTCGCATGCAGCGGCACGTCGAAGGCGGACAGCTTGGCATTGGCGTTGGTATTGGCCGCGTTGACATAGCTGTTCAGGCGGTTGATGTCGCTGTCCCAGTATTCCGACACCGCATAGGCATTGGGCTTGCTGGTCGCGTTGCGCACGTGGATCAGCCACTCGGGGAAGTAGGACGCCGAGATGTGCTTGGCCGCGTCGATGCGGAAGCCGTCCAGCTTGGCGGTATTGGTGTACCACACGCCCCAGTCCTTCAAGTGCTGGCGCACATCCGGGTGCTGGAAGTCGAGGTCGCCGCCCATCAGGTAATCATAATTGCCGTATTCGGTGGACACTTCCGGGTCCCAGCTTTTGCCGGTGCCGCGGAATTTATAGATGCGGCAATTGGTGCAGCCATCGGCGCCCAGGTTTTGCGCATAGTCGGTGCCGTCGAAGTGGTACCAGGTCCAGCGGAAGTTGTTGTACTTGAGGGTGCCGTCGCCTTGCAGGCGGCCGGGGAAGTTAAAGCTGGTCCACACTTGCAGGCTGACGTCGCCGCCATATTCCAGGTTGCGGTTGTTCTGGTCGACGCGCACGCCGGTGACCCATTCGGTGGTTTCCGCGCCCATCTTGTGGTTCAGCACGATGTCGGCATACACCTGGATGCCGTTGGCGTGCGCGGCATCGATGGCGGCAATGTACTCGGCCTTGGTGCCCCAGCGCGTGCGCAGCGCGCCTTTCTGGTTGAATTCGCCCAGGTCGAACAAGTCGTAGACGGCATAGCCGACGTCATTGACGCCGCCGCTGCCCTTATAGGCTGGTGGCAGCCAGTAGGCGGTGACGCCACGGCTGGCCCAGGCGGCCGAATTGTTCTTCACGCGGTTCCAGTGCTGGCCGTCGCCATTGGAATCCCAGTCGAAGTATTGCAGCATGGTGCCGTTGGTTTGCGCGGCGGCGCTGCCGGCGGCCAGCGCCAGGACGGCGCCCAAAATGGTTTGCTGGATTTTTTGCATCGTGTCTCCGTTCTTGTGTCGTTGCGGTACATGGATTTAGTTTTGTTACAGCACAACGTATGTATTGCGACTACAAAATTTCCTGTAATTGATCCTATATTCTCCTTTGTTTGTTTTTCAATTTAAAGTAGTTTCATTACATATGTTGAAAAAGTAAACAAAATTGTGTCTGGCTGTGGCGCGCAATACCCAATTCCGGGCGGCAATGCGACAGGGGCGGGGGCGTGGCGGCGCGGTACAATACCCTCTTTGAAATTTCAGCCGGAACCCGTCATGACCCAAACCCTCGTCCTCGCATCCAACAACAAAGGCAAGCTCAAGGAATTCAATGAATTGCTGGCCACCGTCGGCTTCGATGTGCGCCCGCAGGGGGAGTTCGATGTGCCGGAAGCGGACGAGCCGTTTGCGACGTTCGTGGAAAACGCGTTGACCAAGGCGCGCCACGCCGCGCGCCTGACCGGCTTGCCGGCGCTGGCCGATGATTCCGGCGTCTGTGTCAATGCGCTGAAGGGCGCGCCGGGCGTGGTTTCGGCGCGCTATGCGGGCGAGCCGAAATCGGACGCGGCCAATAACGCCAAAGTCATTGCCGACCTGGCGCCGCACGCGGACAAGTCCGCGTACTACTACTGCGTGCTGGTGTTCGTGCGCCACGCGGACGATCCGCAACCGGTGATTGCCGATGGCCGCTGGCACGGTGAAATCATCGGGGAGGCGCGCGGCGCGGGCGGTTTCGGTTACGACCCGCACTTCTATATCCCCTCGCTGGGCAAGTGCGTGGCGGAACTGGCGCCGGAAGAAAAGAACCGCCTGTCGCACCGCGGCCAGGCCCTGCGTGCGCTGGTGGAAAAACTCCAATGATCCCGATTAAAGTCATCGGCGCAGGAGCGTCGAACGCCACGCCCAAGCCGGTCGATGGATCGGCGGCGCCGGCCGCCGGCTATGCCGGGGCGGCAGGCGCCGCGCTCAATTACCTGCAGCCGGGCGCGCTGAACCTGGCGGCGCTGCCGCCGCTGTCGCTGTACATCCACTTCCCGTGGTGCGTGCGCAAGTGCCCGTATTGCGATTTCAATTCGCACGAGGCGCAAGACCGCGCCTTCCCGGAAGAGCAATACCTGGCCGCATTGCGCCTGGACCTGGAAATGGCGCTGCCCTTGATCTGGGGCCGCAAGATCCACACGATCTTCATTGGCGGCGGCACGCCGAGCCTGATGTCGGCAAGCGGGCTGGACCGGCTGATGTCGGACGTGCGCACCTTGCTGCCGATGGATGCGGACATCGAAATCACGATGGAAGCCAATCCCGGCACCTTTGAAGCGGAAAAATTCAAGTCGTACCGCGCCAGTGGCATCAACCGCCTGTCGATCGGCATCCAGAGTTTCAACGCCGCCCACCTGGCGGCGCTGGGCCGCATCCACGATGGCGGCGAAGCGCGCCGCGCGGTGGAAATCGCGCAATCGACGTTCGACAACTTCAACCTCGACCTGATGTATGCGCTGCCCACCCAAACGCTGGAGCAGGCCCGCATCGACATTGAAACCGCGCTCGGTTTCCAGCCGCCGCACCTGTCGCTGTACCACCTGACGATGGAGCCGAACACGGTCTTCGCCAAGTATCCGCCGGCGCTGCCGGACGACGACGCCAGCGCGGACATGCAGGACATGATTGCCGAGCTGACGGCCGCGCACGGCTATGGCCACTACGAAGTGTCGGCCTATGCCCGGCCGGGCCGCCAGGCGCGCCACAACCTCAATTACTGGACCTTTGGCGATTATCTCGGCATCGGCGCTGGCGCGCATTCCAAGATTTCATTCCCGCACCGCGTGTTGCGCCAGGCGCGCTACAAGCAGCCGAAGACGTATATGGAACAGGTCAAGGCCGGTAACCCGGTGCACGAGGAACGGGAAATCGGCCGCGATGAGATGGGCTTTGAATTCATGCTCAACACCTTGCGCCTGCGCGACGGCTTCCCGCCGCAACTGTTCCCCGAACGCACCGGCCTGCAGATCAATGCCATCGACAAGGCGCTCAACGCCGCCGAGGCCAAAGGCTTGTTGGTGCGCGATCATCTGCTGATCAAGCCGACGGAAATGGGACAGCGCTTCCTGAACGATTTGCAGGAAATGTTTTTGGGCGAGTGACGGGCGCAGCCGTCAGGCAAACCCCTTCACCGCCCGCAAATCCGGCCGCTCCACCCAGCGCGCAAACGCTTCCGCCATGCGCCCGCTTTCGCCGATGGCTGTTTGCCAGTCGCGGATGCGGGTGTCGTGGTTCTGGCCGTAGGCCTTGAAGTCGGAGCGGTCCGGCAGCTTGCCGTTCGGCAGGCGCGACAGGAAGGCGGGGGAGGGCGAGACCAGCACCACGTTTTCCAAGGCGGCATCGCGGGCGCGGCGCCATGGCATGGATTTGTCGAGCCAGCCCGGCACGATGTAATCCGAAAAGTGCGGATACAGCACCAGGCCGGGATCGCGCTGGTAGGGCAGGTGTAAATGGTAGTCGATCAGGCCGCCGTCCCAGTAGGCGCCGGGCGGGGCGCCGGGAATGCCGGTGACCGCCTCGAGCACCAGCGGGATCGATCCCGAGGCCATCAGGGCGCCGTGCAGGTTGGCCTCCGACAGGCCGACAAAGTGCCCCTCGAACGCGTCGAACGATTGTTTCAGCCATGCCGCATCGTCGCGCTGGTCGTGGAAGATCACGCGTTCCATGGCGCCGGCCAGGCGCTTGCGCGACATCGCGTTGCCCACCGCGGCGCGGATGAATCCCATCATTTCACGCCGGCGGTTGCCGGCCGCGTTGGCCAGCGGACCGGTGCCGCGCACGGTGATGACCGATAAACGGGTATCCGGATTGGCCAGCATTTCCGCGCCCCGGCCATCGAGCAATTCTTCCAGCAGCGCGCGGCACGCGCGGCTGACATAGGCGGCATCGACCTTGGCCGGGTAGCGCTGGTGCGCGTACAGGTGGGCCAGCCGTTTATGCGCGGCGACCGGATCGGCAAAGGACGCCGCCGCCATGCGCCACGCGCCGATCGAGGCGCCGATCAGCTTGCGCGGGCGCCTGGCCTGCCTGAAGAAGTCGCCCGCCATCCACAGGTCCAGCCCGTTCAAGATCAAGCCTTTCGGGCCGCCGGCGGCGGCGGGGACGATGGCGACGTCGGCCGCCTGGAATCCTTCGCGCTCGATGCGCTGGCGGGCACGGTCGCCGATGCGGATGGTGATGGGGGATTGCATGGTCTGTCGAGTGGCGTACAAAGGGGTATTGTACGCCGGGCGGGATTGCAGCCGATGGAACGCGGCGCTGAATCCGCCATGCTTGCATTGCCAGAGCAGTCATTGCCAACGCAACGCGCGCATGGCGGCTCGGCGCCCCCGGCAAGCCTGCGGCTTACCGCCCTACGGATTCGCGGCCACGGGTATTATTGAACGCCGCCGCCCAGCGCCTTGTAGAGGTCTATCGCGCTGGTGGTGCGCAGCAAGCGGGCCTGCACCAGCGTCTGTTCCGCGTTGAACAATTCACGCTGCGCGTCGAGCACGTCGAGTGAACTGGACACGCCGTTTTCAAAGCGCAAGGTCAGCAGCGTCAGGCGGTCGGCCTGGGCTTCCTGGATCGCCCGCAGTGCTGTCACCTGGCTACCGAGGTAGCTGCGCGCCGCCAGCGCATCGGCCACTTCGCGGAACGCGACCTGGATGGTTTTTTCATAGTCGGCCACGGCCAGATGCTTGCGCGTTTCGGCCAGCGACAAATTCGCCTGGTTGCGGCTGGCGGCAAAGATCGGCAGCACCAGTTGCGGCGTGAACGACCAGGCGCCGCTGCCGCCGTCGAACAGGCCGCCAAAGGTCGGGCTGGCGCTGCCCAGCGCCGCCGTCAGGCTGATGCGGGGGAAGAAGGCGGCGCGCGCCGCGCCGATGTTCGCATTGGCGGCCCGCAGGCGTTGTTCGGAAGCGCGGATGTCCGGCCGGCGCGCCAGCAGGTCGGAAGGCAAGCCTTCGGGCAAGGTCGCCAGCGCATCGATAGCCGTGTCGGACAGCAGGGCCGAGGGCATGCCTGCGGCGCCGCCGCCATCAGTGGCACCGGCGGCGCCAGCCGCACTGGCAATGCCGGTACTACTCGTATCAGCGGCGCCGCCCGCCGGCGCCGCCTGCCCGGTCAGCACCGCCAGCGCATTGGCCGCCTGCGCCCGCTGGCGCGCCACCGTCAACGCGGCCACGCGCGCGGTTTCCATCAAGGTTACACTGGTCCGCAAATCCAGCCGCGACGACGCCCCCGCTTCCACGCGCTGCCGCGTCAAGCCATAGGTCTTGGCCCGTGCGTCGTAGGTGCGCTGCGCCAGCGCCGCCTGCTCGGCCAGCGCCCGTTCCGTGTAATACGCTTTCGCGGTTTCCGCCACCACCGTCAGTTGCGCCGCCAGCCGCGCTTCATCGGTCGCCAGGTACGAAGCCAGCGCGGCATCGGACAGGCTTTTCACACGGCCGAAGAAATCCAGTTCGAACGCGGGCATGGCAATGCCCACGTCGGCGCGCTGCCCGATCATGGCCCGCCCGGTGGGCGACAGCGCGGCCGGCGTGCGGGAGCGCGTTTCGCTGGCATTGGCATTCACATTCGGCAGGCGGTCGGCCGACTGCACGTCATACAAGGCCCGCGCTTCGTGTACGCGCAGGGCGGCGCCGCGCAGGTCGCGGTTGTGTTCCAGCGCCGTGGCAATCAGCTGTTGCAGGCGCGGGTCCGTAAAGTAGTCGCGCCAGCCGGTGTCATGGGCCGCCTTGCCTTGCGCCGCGGGGACGGTGGTGGCCATGCCGGCGACGCCCGGCGTGGCAGGATAGGCGTCGGGCACCGGCGCTGCAGGGCGTTCATGGTGTGGCGCCATCGAGCAGCCGGCCAAAGTCATGGCCGCCATGACAGATAAAAATTTCAGTTTCATTTAGCCGGGCTCTCCGGTAAATCCAGTTCATGCGCGGCAAGCCGGCGCTGGCGCTCGCTGCCTTTGAAGATGCGGCGGATCACGACAAAGAATACCGGCACCAGGAACACCGCCAGCACCGTGGCGGTGATCATGCCGCCCATCACGCCGGTACCGATGGCGCGCTGGCTGGCCGAACCCGCACCGCTGGCGACCACCAGCGGCAGCACGCCGAGGATGAACGCCAGCGACGTCATGATGATGGGGCGGAAACGCAGGTGCACCGCTTCCAGCGTGGCTTCCACCAGCCCTTTTCCCTGTGCCTGCAAATCCTTGGCAAACTCGATAATCAAGATCGCGTTCTTTGCCGACAGGCCGATAATCGCAATCAGGCCGACCTTGAAATACACGTCGTTCGGCAAGTCGCGGATGGTCGCGCCCAGCAGCGCGCCGAGGATCCCCAGCGGCACCACCAGCAGCACCGCGATCGGGATCGATTCGCTTTCATACAGCGCGGCCAGCACCAGGAAGGCGGCCAGCAGCGACAGCGCGAACAGCGCAGGCGCCTGCGAACCGGACGTCTTTTCTTCCAGCGACTGGCCGGTCCATTCAATCCCGAAGCCGGGCGGCAATTGTTGCGCCAGGCGTTCAACTTCGTCCATCGCTTCGCCGGTGCTGTAGCCGGCTTGCGCGTCGCCGCTCAGGCGGATCGCGGGGTAGCCGTTGTAGCGCACCAGCTGCATGGCGCCGGTCACCCATTTCGACGCAGCGAAAGACGCCAGCGGCACCATGGCGCCGGACGCGCTTTTCACGTGGATGCGCAACAGGTCTTCCGGCTGCAGGCGGCGCGGCGCATCGGCTTGCGCGATCACGCGCTGCTGGCGGCCGCTGGCGGTGAAGTCGTTGACATAGCTGGAGCCAAACGCCACCGACAGCGCATTGTTAATATCGGCAAACGACACCCCCAGCGCATAGGCTTTCTCGCGGTCGATCTCGAGCTGCAGTTGCGGCGCGTCTTCCAGTCCGTCCGGACGCATGCTTTTCAGCACCGGGCTCTTCGACGCCAGGCCCAGCAACTGGTTGCGCGCGGCCACCAGCGCCGCGTGGCCCTGGCTGCTGCGGTCTTGCAGGCGCAAGGTGACGCCGGTGGCGTTGCCCAGTTCGCGGATCGGCGGCGGGCTGAGTGCAAAGATGCTGGCGTCGGCGATGCCGGACAAGCCCTTGAAGGCGCGTCCGGCGACCTTGTCGGCCGCGTCGTCCGGTCCCCGTTCATTCCAGTCTTTCAGCGGCACGAACACCAGGCCCGCATTCTGGCCATTGCCGGAGAAGCTGAAGCCCGCCACCGCAATGGTGCGCGCCACGGCTTTCTGCTCGCGCAAATAGGCGTCGACCTTGGCCAGCACTTCTTCCGTGCGGCTCTTCGAGGCGCCGGCCGGCAACTGCACGCTGGCGATGATATAGCCCTGGTCTTCGTTCGGCAGGAACGACGACGGCAGGCGCACGTACAGCCACGCCACCACGCCGCACACCAGCGCAAACACCACCATGTAGCGTCCGGTGCGCGTCAGGATGCGGGCGATCATGGCCTGGTAGCCGGTGGCGGTTTTAGCGAAGCCGCGGTTGAACCAGCCAAAGAAACCGCGCCTTGCATGGTGTCCCGCCGGGACCGGTTTCAGCAGGGTGGCGCACAGCGCCGGCGTCAACGTCAGCGCCATCAGCGCCGAGAACACCATGGCCGACACCATCGACAGCGAGAACTGGCGGTAGATCGCGCCCACGGCGCCGCCGAAGAACGCCATCGGGATAAAGACGGCGATCAGCACCAGCGTGATGCCGATGATGGCGCCGGTGATCTGGTCCATGGCCTTGCGGGTGGCCGCGCGCGGCGGCAAGCCTTCCTCGCTCATGATGCGTTCGACGTTTTCCACCACCACGATGGCGTCATCGACCAGGATGCCGATCGCCAGCACCATGCCGAACATGGTCAGCACGTTGATGGAAAAGCCCGCCAGCTGCATGACGGCAAAGGTGCCCAGCAGCGCCACCGGCACCACGATGGTGGGGATCAGCGTATAGCGGAAGTTTTGCAGGAACAGGTACATCACGAGGAACACCAGCAGCACGGCTTCGAGCAGGGTTTTCACCACTTCCTCGATCGAGATCTTCACGAACAGCGAGGTGTCGTACGGGATGGTGTAGGCCAGTCCGGGCGGGAAGTATTTCGCCAGCTCGTCCATCTTGGCGCGCACCACGTTGGCGGTGGCCAGCGCATTGCCGGTCAGCGATTGCTGCACGGCGATGGCAACAAAAGGCTTGCCATTGAGGCGCGCGCTGATCGCGTTGGACGCGCCCGCCATTTCGATCCGCGCCACGTCGGCCAGGCGCACGGTGGCGCCGCTGCCGGCGCCGCGTAGCACGATACGGCCGAATTCGTCCGGCGACGTCAATTGTCCCTGCACCACCACCGGGGCCGACCAGGTTTGCGAGCGGGGCGCGGGCAAGTCGCCCAGGGTGCCGGCCGTCACTTGCGCATTTTGCGCGCGGATCGCGGCCGTCACGTCCGCCATCGACAGCTTGTAGCCCACCAGCTTGTCCGGGTCGATCCAGATCCGCATCGCGCGCTCGGTGCCGAACAACTGGGCCTGGCCCACACCCGGCAGGCGCTTGATTTCATTGACGACGTTGCGGGCCAGGTAATCGCCGATGGCGGCGGTGTCCATCGAGCCATCGGTGGACGAGGCGCCGACGAACATCAGGATATTGCTGCGCGCCTTGTTCACCTGCACGCCCTGCTGCGTGACCGCTTGCGGCAGGCGCGATTCGACGCGCTTGATGCGGTTTTGCACGTCCACGGCGGCCAGGTCGGGATTGGTGCCGGGCTGGAACGTCACCGTGATGTTGACATTGCCATTGGCTTCGCTGACCGATTCCACGTATTGCAAGCCGTCCGCGCCGTTCATTTCCTGCTCGATCACGCTGGTGACGGCATCGTCCAGCACCTGGGCGGTGGCGCCGGGATAGGTGGCGGAAATCACGATGGACGGCGGCGCAATGGTGGGATATTGCGCCACCGGCAGCGAGGTGATCGCCAGCATCCCGCCCAGCAGGATGAACAGCGCGATCACCCACGCGAAGACGGGGCGGTCGATAAAGAATTTTGCCATCAGGTCTCCCGCTTACTTGGCTGCCGCGCCGGGGGCGGGCGGTGTCGGCGCTGCCGGTGCGGTGCCGGTCTGGCCCGGCGCATTGCCGGCCGGCGGACCTTGCCAGGGCGTTGGCGCGACGAGGCCGCCCGGCTTGGTTTTCTGGAAGCCTTCGACGATGACTTTTTCACCGCCCTTGAGGCCGGAACTGATGATCCAGCGGCCATCCTGCGCGGCATCGGCCTTCACCGGCTGCGACGAGACCTTGTTGTCGGCGCCGACCACCAGCACGGTCGCGCCTTCGGGGCCGCGCACCACCGCTTGCTGCGGCACCGCGATGCCGGTCTCGTTGACGGCCTGTTCCAGCCTGGTCCGCACGTACATGCCCGGCAGCAGGGTGCGGTCCGGGTTCGGGAATTCCGCGCGCATGGTGATGGCGCCCGTGCTTTCATCGACCGACACGTCCGAGAACAGCAGCTTGCCGGCTTTGGCATAGGGCTGGCCATCTTCGGTCACCAAGGTCACCTTGGCTGAACCCGCATTGTTCCTGCCTTCCGCACTCTTTACCTTGCCTTCGGCCAGCGCCTTCCTCAGCCGCAGCACATCGGCCGACGATTGCGTGATCGTCACGTAAATCGGGTCCAGCGTTTGCACCACCGCCATCGGTGTCGCTTCGCCCTGTCCGACCAGCGCGCCTTCGGTCACCAGCGCGCGGCCCACGCGGCCGGCAATCGGCGCCGTCACGGTGGCATAGCCGAGCGTCAGGCCGGCGGTCTGGCGCGCGGCGCGCGCGGTCGCCAGGTCCGCCGTGGCCTGCTTCTGCGCGGTCACGGCATCGTCATATTCCTGGTTGCTGACCGCCTGCGCCGCCAGCAACGGCTTATACCGTTTGACCTTCAGCTCCGCCTGCGCCAGGTTGGCTTCCGCCTTGGCCACGGCCGCCTGGGCGCTGTCGTAGGACGCCTGGAATTGCGCCGGGTCGATCCGGAACAGCACATCGCCGGCTTTGACGTCGCTGCCTTCCTTGAACACGCGCGCCAGCACGATGCCCGGGGTGCGCGCCCGCACTTGCGCGATGCGCGACGCTTCCAGCCGGCCCGGCAATTCGGCGGACAAGGTCAGCTCAAAGGGGGCGACAGTGTAGACGGCAACTTTTGGGGGCGGAGACGCGGCGGCGGCGGCTTTGTCGTCCTTGTGGCCACAGGCGGCCAGCAACGACAGCAAGGCAATGGGAATGCAGCGGGGGACTGATCTCATGAAGGTCTCTGGAAAGGATGATCAACGCGATACGCCCTGGCGCCTGTGGCAAGAGCAGTGTTGGCCATTGTATTACAGGGCCTGATGTAACGTTTTGTTATACGTTTCAGGCTTGCAACATACATTGCAGCAATAAAGTTAATCGGCTAGATTTGTAAATATAAATAATTCTCATTCGTATTATCATTGAATGAGCTTGCCTTATTTGCTATAGTCGGGACGGCGATACGCCGCCGCCTGTACTGCGGCGATACCATTTTTCAAGGAGCAAGGCATGAGCTGGGATAGCGAAGACGCGGTATTCAAGGTAGTCATCAACGACGAGGAGCAGTATTCGATCTGGCCCGAATACAAGGATGTGCCGGCCGGCTGGCGCGCCGTGGGCCCGGTGGGCAAGAAGGCCGAGTGCCTGGAGTACATCAACGCCAACTGGACCGACATGCGTCCGCGCAGCCTGCGCGAGCACATGGCCGCCTGATTGCCGCGATGCCGCCGCCGATGCCGCCGCCGATCGCGGCCACGGCGCCGCTGCGCGACTATAACGGCACGCCGGCGGTCAAGGCCGCGCGGCCGCATCAGGCGCGGGCAGGCAAGCCAGCCGTTCGCGCCGCGCCAGGTGCCGCAGCACATCGGCGCGCGAGCGCCAGGCGGGCCGCATCTGTTTTTTCGCCAGCAGCGGCAACTGGTCCCCGATGTGCGCCGACCCTGGCTGCGTGGCGTTGCCATAGGCCAGCAGGGTGCGGGCGCGCGGCGGATCGCTGAATTCCACGGCCGCCACGAACGTATCGCCATGCACCGCCTCATCACGGTGGTCCTTGCCCTCCCTGAACGTCAGCACGCTGTAAATGCCGGCCGCGCCCGGGCCGCCACTGGCCGGCAAGTCATGCCCGCCACGGCGCAGCCGCGCCACGTCGCCCCAGCGCACGTCCAGCGCGCCATGGCGCTGCCGCACGCGCGCGGCGGCCACCTCCAGCGCGCGCACGGCGCCGGCCGGGTCGGCCAGGCCGGACGGCGTGGCCAGCGGCCGCCCAGGCTGCCATGGCGTGGCGTAGACGCTGTCGTCGCCGCGCAGCAGGCCGGTTTCCCTGGCCCATTCCATGAACAGCACGGCGCCCCGGCTGTGCGCATCGGCATGGCGGTCCCAGGCCCGCAGCACGGCGGCGGCGCGGCGCGCCGCCGGGCCGGCCTTGCCGGCCGCCTTCAACAGCGGCGCCAGCACGCGGCTTGCCAGTTCCACCTTGGTCGAATGCCGGTAGCGCAGCAATTCGTCGAAGGTGATGCGGGTATCGCCGGCCACCAGGCTGGCGGAACGCTGCGCGCGCAGGCTCATGGCCGGCGCCGCCAGGTAGGGTGGATAGGCGTCCGGGCGGTACGGCGCGGGCAGGGTGGCCAGCCATGGCGGATCGTTGGCGTTGTGCAGCCACTGGGCCGGCGGGTCGGCCACGGCGGGCAGGTCGGCATAGGGATGCAGCGTGTGCCACAGCGTGGACGACGACGTGCCGTCCAGCGCCCCCTGCCACGCCTCCCAGTTGCCGCCCGCGCGTTGCGGCACGTGGCCGTTGTAGAGGTACTGGATATGCCCGTCGCGGTCCGCATACACCACGTTGAACATCGGGATTTGCCGCCGTTGCAGGGCCGTGTTGAATTCCTCCCGGTTGCGCGCTTTTGCCATGGCCCACCACTGTTCCGCCAGCCCGCCCCGTTCCAGGCCGGGCACGCGCAGCGCGTAGGCCGCCTGCGCATCGGCGCGGATCACGGGGCCGTGCACCGAATGGCGGATGCGCAGCGGTTCGGCCGTGACGCTGCCGTCGGCTTGCCGCACTTCCAGCACGCGCAGTTCCTCGCCGAACGCGCGCACGCCGCCATCCCAGCGGTAGCCGCCTGCCGCCGGCGCCAGCGCATACACATCCTGGCCATCGAGCGGATTGACGGTGTGGGTCCAGCCCAGCGCGTCGTTGAACCCGATCGCGATGACCGGCATGCCCACCAGCGCCGCGCCGTAGACGTCGACGCCGGGCGCTTTTAGTTGCGCTTCGTAGAACAGGTACAGGCCGGACCAGGGCAGGTGCGGATTGGCCAGCAGCATGGCATGGCCGCCGGCGGCCCGGCCGGGGCCGATGGCCCAGGCATTGGAACCGTTTTGCGGTTCGGGCAGCGGCTGGTGCGCGATGGCGCGCGGCACGGCTTCCTCCAGCGCGCGTTCGCGGCTGGTCAGGAACGTGAAATACATGACCCGCTGCAGGTGGGCCAGCACATCGGTGGCGCTGACCGGCAAGACTTGCCGCACGTCGGCGGCAAGCCGCTCCGGGTGCGCGGCGGCATACGCGTTGATGCCGGCCGCAAACGCTTCCAGGTTGGCGCGGAATGCGGGCGACTGCTGGTCCAGCCAGCGGGCCGCGCGCTCCGGCACGCCGTTGACCAGCAGCCAGCGGTCCGCTTCCACGTGTTCCGCGCCCCAGTAATACGCGGCCCTGCCGCGCGCCTGGCCGTACAGGCGCAGCACCAGGTCGCCGTGGCTGTGCGCCTGCGCCCAGCCGAAGGCATGGAACAGGCCGGGTTCGTCCGGCGCCTCGATATGCGGTACGCCCCAGGTATCCCACAGGATTTCAGCCTGCGCCGGGCCCGGCTGCACGACGGCAGAGCCGGCCGGGGCCGCACAGGCGAGGCCGGCAACGGCCAGCAGCGTGGCCAATCCGGCGGCCGCCCTGGCTGCCAGGTTCGCGGCGGCAGCAGTCAGGGCATGCGGGAAGCCGTATCGGGCCCGGTTGGCAGCCGCCATCGGCGAACGGGGGGGCATGGGGCGGGCGGGATTCATGCTCGCGCGGCCCCGGCCGGATTGGCGCCGCGCTCCGTGCGGTGGCCGGCCGGGCGCAGCAGGCGCTTCCAGCCCAGCGCCGGCTGTTCGACCAGGCGCCACGACGCCCAGGCAAACATCATGGTGACGGCCAGCGACAGCGCCATGCCGGTCCACAAGCCCAGCGCATTGGCGGTGAGCCAGATCACGGTTTGCTGGAGCGGGAATGAATAAATATAGATGCCGTAGGAAAAATCGCCATAGCGTCCCGCATCGCGTACCAGCGGCGTCGAGGCTTGCGCGGCCAGCACCGTCAGGCACGGCAGCGCCAGCCAGATCGCGACATAGTCATGACCGAGCGCCCAGGCAATGCCGGCCAGCGCCACGGCGCACAGCGCGGCGCGCCACGGGCGCGGCTGCCACAGGTGGCGGCCGGCGTGCATGCAAGCGCCGTACAGGAAGAACAGGCCGAACTCCATCGGCCACCAGCGTTCCACGCCGGGCCGTTGCGCGCCATATACGCCGAACACGTACAGCGCGCACGCCAGCGTGGCCACCGGCACCGCGAAGCGGTAGCGCAGCAGGCCGGTCACGCCGAGCGCCGCCAGCACCACGTACCAGCCCATTTCCAGCGGTATGGTCCACAGCGGGCCGTTGACCCTTTGAATCGCATGGCCGCCGAATACGCCCGGCAATTGCTGTTCGCCGACGATAAACCACAGGTGGCTGGCGAAGTCCCACGTCTGCGGCGAGCGGAAGTAGTCCGCCGGCGGCAAGGTGGTCAGCGCCGGGCCCAGCACCAGCAAGGTCAGCAGCATCACGCAGACCAGGCCGGGCCAGATGCGCAGCAGGCGGCGCGCCAGGAAGCGCCCCAGGTGCGGATCGCGCTCCCAGCTCTGCATCACCAGGTAGCCGCTGATGGCAAAGAACACCAGCACGCCCATCTTGCCGAGGTCGTGGTAAGCCGACACCGCCACGATGCCGCGGTCGGTCAGCTTGACCTGGTGCGAATACATGACCGCCAGCGCGGCCAGCAGCCGCACGCAGTCGAAATTGTTGGAAGCCGCGTGCTGCATCGGTCGCGTCCTTTTCAGAGGGTCAGGCCCGGGCCAAGGTGGCGTGGCGCGGGAAGTGCAGGTCGGACAACTGGCCATCCTCGAGTTTCAGGCAGCGGTCCGCCAGGTGGAAATACTGGTCGTCGTGCGTGATCACGAACACCGCCTTGCCGCGCGCGCGCAGGTCGGGCAACAGCTCGGTATAGAACACGCGCTTGAACACCGGGTCCTGGTCGGCCGCCCATTCATCGAACAGGTAGACCGGGCGGTCTTCCAGGTAGGCCGACAGCAGCGCCAGCCGCTTGCGCTGGCCCTGCGACAGCGCCGTGGTGGAAAAGCGGCCGCCATCGATGCGCACCTTGTGCGCCAGTTGCAGCCGTTCCAGGTATTGCTGCGCGCGCGCGGCCGCCTCGGGGGTGCCATCGCCGGGCAAATCGTCGAACAGGTAAAAGTCCGCATAGATCGCGGAAAAATGCTGGCGGTACGCTTCCCGGCCCGCCGCGTCGACGGCCGCGCCGTTGATCCTCACCTGGCCCGATTCCGGCGCATACAATCCCAGCAGCAGCTTGGCCAGCGTGGTCTTGCCGCTGCCATTGCCGCCGATCAGGAACACCAGTTCGCCGGGCCGCAGCGCCAGGTCGATCGGACCCAGCGTAAAGCTGCGCTCTTCCAGTTCGCGGTGGTAGGCATGGGTCACGCCGGCCAGCTCCAGGCCGCGGAACGGTGCGCCTGTCATGGCCGGCGGAGAGGGAACTTGCGCCGGCGCCGGCGCGCCATCCTGCTGCAATTCAGTGCGCAGCCGCTCGATGCGCGCCAGCGCGATGCGCGACTGGCCCAGGTCCGGCAAGGTCACCACCAGTCCTTCGAACGGGCCGCGCATGTACAGCAGCACCAGCGCAAAGCCGCCCAGCACCGCGCTGTCGACCGGCAGCAGCGCCGGCACCGCGAACAGCACCAGGCCGACCAGCATCAGGAACAGCATCGAGGCCCAGCTCTCCGCCGCCAGCAGCACGGTCATGCCGGCCACGAAATGGCGCCGCACCCGGTCCAGGGTCGGCCCCAGCGCACCGGTCAGGAATGCTTCGCGCTTGGGCTGGTGCAGCTGCAATTCCTTGACGCCATCGGTCAGGGCGCGCAAATGCAGGTGCAGGTCGTCGCCGGCCGCGCGCGAGCGCTCGAGCGCGGCAAACGCGCCTTTCTGCTGCAGCAGGAACGCGCCGACCCCGAGCGCCAGCAGCGCCAGCGTCGCCAGCAGCAGTTGCCACGACATCCAGCCCAGGTAGGCCAGGCAACCGGTCACGATGGCGCCGTTCATGCACAGCAGCGGCAGGCGGTGGAAGATTTCCGCGACGATGGTCACGTCGTCGGTCAGCGCCGCCAGCAGGCGGTGCTTGCCGGCCTGTTCCAGCCGGTGCAGCGGCGCGGCCAGGATCTGGCGCGACAGGTGCATGCGCAAGGCAGCCAGCGTATCCTGCGACAGCCGCAGCAGCAGGGTGGCCGACAGCACGCGCGACACCAGCACCAGCACGCACAGGCCGGCGAAGCCCCACGCGAGTTTTTCCTGGGCCGAGCCGGCGCGCACCAAGGCGGTATTGATCAGCGCCAGCATGGCGGCGATCGACAGGCCGCTGGCCACGCTGGCCAGGGCCGCGCCCAGCACGCGGCGCCACGACGTTTTAAACAGGATGCTGATCAGGTTCATGTGCAGGATGTCCAGGCAAGGCTTGGCGCGGGCTTGCGCCTGCGCTTGCGCGTTCGCGCTTGCGCCGTTTCGACGCGGCCGATGCCGCGTTTTTTTTGTACCAGAGATAAAAACCGGTGGCGAACAGCAGCGCCAGCGCGGCGCCGCCGATGAACACCAGGATGCGTCCCGCCAGGCCGAACGCGTGGCCATTGTGCAGCGGGTATTGCCAATACATGATGTGGTCGCCCGTGGAGAACCCGGCGCGGGTGATTTCATGCAGGATGGCGCCGCTGGCCGGGGCGATGCGCACTTCGATCGAGCCGGAGCGGCCATCGTTCATTTCGCCCGGCTCGGCCAGCTCCACCACGTAGGGCCTGGAAGGCGCCGGCGGGAAGCGCAGGTTGCGCACCTGGGCGTCGGGATGGCGCGCCTGCGCCAGCGCCACGATGCGCCCGGGCGGCAGGACTTGCCCGTCGCCGGGTGGCGTGAGCGTCAGCTGCGGCGCGTGCCACAGCTGCAAGGGAAACACGCTGGCGACCGCCGTTTCGGCCAGCGGCGGCTTGAGCATGTAGATGCTGGTGACGGCGGTGGCGGCAATCAGCGGCAGCAGCCAGAAGCCCGCCACCTTGTGCAGGTCCAGGTAGCGCCGCAGCGGATTGGCGCCCCAGTTGACACGGAACCAGCCGATCGGGTTCCAGCCTTTCGGCTGCCACAGCACCGGTCCCGTCATGCCCAGCAGCAGGCAGCCGAACGTCACCGCCAGCAACAGCAGCATGCCCGGCTCGCCCAGGTACAGGTCCGCGTGCAGGCGCTTGAGCACTTGCAGCACGGTGTCGTTGGGGCCGCGCTGTCCCAGCACGGCCGCGCTGTGCACGTCCACGAACACCTGGCGCAACGGCGGGGCCGCGCCGGGTTCGGCCCGGCCCCGGAACAGCGCCACCGCGGCGGCGCCGTCCTGCCGGGGAAAGCGCAGCGCCAGCAATTGCCAGTTGCCCTGCAGCGCCGCCGAGGCCTGCCGCACCACGTCGTCGAGCGGCGCCAGGGGGGCTTCGCGGCGGGGCGGGTGCAGTTGCGGATGCAGCAATCCGTCGAGTTCCTCCTCGAACACGATGGCGCAGCCCGTGACCGCTTCCAGCAGCAGGAAGGCGCCCAGGAACAGGCCAACGTAACGGTGCAGCAGCACCAGCAGGCGGCGCATGGCTTTCACCCTTTAGAACGTGTGGCGGTAGCGCAGCGACACGGCGCGCGGCGAGCCCGGGAAGACCATGTCCAGGTCTTGCGCATCTTCCGCATAGCGGCGGTTGGCCAGGTTGCGCAGCGCCAGCTGCAGCGTGCCGTTCTTGCTGACCGCGTAGCGCGCGCCGGCATCCCACACCACCGACGACGGCACCAGGTAAGCGTTGCGCAGGTCGGCATAACGTTCGCCGGTGTACGTCACGCCCAGCGAGGCCGACAGGCCGGCGAGGGGACCGGTGAACGCATAATCGGCCCACACGCGCGCCGTGCTGTCCGGCGAGTTGCGCACCTTGTTGCCCACTTTGAAAGTGTTGTCGCGCGTGATTTCCGCTTCCAGGAAGCTGATGGCGGCGCTGACGCGCAGCGACGGGCAGATGGCCGCAATGCGGCCCGACGCTTCCAGTTCCACGCCCTTGGCGCGCTGTTCGCCGGTCTGCACGCTGAAGCCCGGATGCGCCAGGTCGCGCGTGGTGATATTGGTCTTGCGCAGGTCATACACCGACGCGGACCAGGTGAAGTCCGGGCCGATGCCGCCCTTGGCGCCCACCTCGACCTGTTCGCCCAGCGCCGGCTCGAACACCTGGCCGGTGAAGCTGCGGCCGACGTTGGCTTCGAACGATTCCGAGTAGCTGGCGTACAGCGACAGCGCCGGGTTCACCTTGTACATCGCGGCCGCGCTCGGGCTGGTGTGCGACTTGCGCTGCGAATACGTGCCGCGCGCATCTTCCAGGCGGTCGTGGCGCAGCCCGGCCATCAGCATCCATGGGCCGATCTCCATCTGGTCTTGCAGGTAGACGCCATGGCTGCGGCTGTCGCCACTGTCGGCCGTCAGCTTGCGCGTGTCGAAGAAGGTATTGCCGCGACGCACCGGGTTGAACAGGTCGACCGGCGCGATATCGGCGCGCTCGCCGTCGAAGTTGCGGATGATGCGGGCCACGCGGTCGACGCCGGCCAGCACGTTGTGGCGCACCGCGCCGGTCTGCAGTTTGCCGCCCAGTTCCACGCGCTGCGAAGTCGACATCTGGTCGAGGAAGTACGGCAGCGAGGTGCGGGTCACGATGTCCTTGCCGCCGGCGTCCTTGGCCAGGCCCCAGCTGTCGACCTGGTAAACTGCGCGCGACAGCTTGCCAACCAGGAAGTCGGCGCGCACTTGCCAGTTGGCGTACAAGTCATGCTTGAGGTGCGCCGCCAGCAGGTTGCTGCGGCTGTACCAGTTGGCGTCCGTCTCGCCATAGAACGTGCGGATATTCTGCTGCAGCGCACTGGCGATGGTGGTGCCGTCCACCGTCGGCAGGCCGGTGTCGGGCACCACGTCCATGCGGGTGTGCTCGAAGTTCACATCCAGCGTGGTGGCGGGCGACAGCACGAACATCAGCGCCGGGGCAATCATGTGGGCATTGCCGGTCACATGGTCGCGGAAGCTGTCGAGCCTTTTGACTTCCGCATTCAGGCGGTAAAACACATTGTTGCCGCCACCGAGCGCGCCGGTGGTGTCGAGCGTGCCTTCGACCTGGCCGAAGTTGTCGGCGAAGACGCTGACGTCGGTGCGGGCCTTGGCTTGCGGCTTCTTGGTGACCAGGTTGATCAGGCCGCCCGGCGCCAGTTTGCCGTATTGCAGCGAACCGGGGCCGCGCAGCACTTCCACCTGTTCCAGGTTTTGCAGCGACACGTCCTGCTGGCGGTCGAAACGCATGCCGTCGCGCAGGTAGTTGTTGACGTTGTCGACCATGAAGCCGCGCATGAAGAAGTTCTGGTAGGTCTGGCTGGCGACGCCGGACACCACGCCCGGCACGTTGTTCAGCACCTGGTCCAGGCCGCGCGCTTCCTGGTCGCGGATCAGTTCGGACGTCACCACGGTGGCGGCTTGCGCCGTCTCTGCCAGCGGGATGCCGAGGCGGTTCGACTGGGCGACGGCGGCCCGGTCGCGGTCCGCCACGACATTGACCGTCGCCAGGACGTTATCCTGGGCTTGACTCTGGGCTTGACTCTGGGCGTAGGCGGCCGGCTGGCACAATACGATGGACGCCAGAGCCAGCGGCGTCAACCTGAAACCTTTGTAAAACATACTGCTTCCCTTCTGAGTTAATCCTGCTCTTGAGCGCGGCAGGTGGGCGCCATGGGTTGATCGGATGTTTGCCACAGTTGCGCGATGGCGGCGTCTGGGTCGGCAAAAGCCGCCTCGGCCAGCGCCGCGAAGCGGCGCGCCAGCGCGGCCACCGTGGCAGCGTCGAATATTGCGGTGTCGTAGGTGAACGCGGCCTGCAGGCCGTCGTCCTGTTCGGCGATGTCGAGCATCAGTTCATATTGCGCATCGCGCACCGGCGCGGCCGGCACGCTGTCGAGCACCATGCCGCCGAAGCGGTGCCGCGCGTTGCCGAGGATGCTGCCACGGTGGACGTCGAACATCGCCTGGAACAGCGGCGCGCCAGTCGCGCCGGATTGCAGCGCTTGCGCCACCTGCTCGAACGGCACGTCCTGGTTGGCCTGCGCCGCCAGCACGGTGGCGCGCACCTGGCGCAGCAGGCCGATAAATGCCGCGTCCGGAGCGACGTCGCCGCGCACCACCAGCGTGTTGGTCAGCAAGCCGGCCAGCGGCTCCAGTTCCAGCCGGTTGCGTCCGGCCACCGGCACGCCGACCCGGATGTCGCGCTGGCCCGATTGCGCCGCCAGCAGCAGGTTGAACACTGCCAGCAAGCCCATGAACAGGGTCGCGCCTTCGCGGGCGCACAGCGCCTCGATGCGGCCGCGCAGCGCTGCGCCGAGGTGGAATGGATGGCTGGCGCCGGCGTGGTCCGGCATCGGTTGGCGCGGCTGTTGCCGATGATGCGGCGCTGGCGGCGGGGCCAGTTGTTCCTGCCAGTACGCCAGCTGCCCGCGCCATTCGGCGGCGCGGACGGGATCGCGCTGCCAGGCGGCGAAATCCGCGTAGTGCAGTGCGGGTTCCGGCAGCGGAGACGGCTGGCCGTCGCGGTAGGCGCTGTACAGGCTGTCCAGTTCGCGCACCAGTACGCCCATGGTCCAGCCGTCGGAAACGATGTGGTGCAGGGTCAGCCACAGCACATGGTCGTCGGCCGCCAGCGCCACCAGGCCGGCGCGCAGCACGGGGCCGCGCCGCAGGTCGAATGGCGCGGCCGCTTCGGCGTCGAGCAGGCCGCGCAGCGCGCTGTCGCGGGCGGCGCCGTCCAGGCGCGACAGGTCGGCCAGCGCCAGCGGTACCGTTGCGGCCGGGGCGATTTGCTGATACGGACCGGCGCCGTCGTCCGGGAACGCGGTGCGCAGCGCTTCGTGGCGGCGCGCCAGTTCGGTAAACGCGCGCCGCAGCGCATCGCGGTCGAGCGCGCCGCGCAGGCGCACCGCGCCCGGCACGTGATAGGCGGTGCTGGCGGGATGGCGTTGCGCGAATTCCCACAGGCGCTGCTGGGCAAACGACAGCGCCAGGCGCGCGTCGCGCGCGGCGGCCGGGATGGCGTGCGCGCCAGCCGGCTGCGCGTCGAGTTGCGCCACGTGCGCGGCAAAGGCACGCAACTGCGGATGCTGGAACACGGCGCGCACCGGCACGTCGCGCCCGGTCGCGCCGCGCACCCGCGACACTAGGCGGGTGGCCACCAGCGAATGGCCTCCCAGCGCGAAAAAGTCGTCGTCCAGGCCGACCTGCTCGATGCCCAGCACTTCCTGCCAGATGGCGGCCAGCTGGATCTCGATGGCGGTGGCGGGCGCCACATAGGCTGGCTGGCTGCGCTGCTGCGGCTCCGGCAGCGCGGCGCGGTCGAGCTTGCCGTTGGGGTTGAGCGGCATCGCGTCGAGCACGGTGAAACCGGCAGGCACCATGTGTTCGGGCAGGTCTTCGCGCAGGTGTTGCTGCAACAGCGGTTGCAACTGCTGCAGCGGCACGCTGGCGGCATGCAACACCACATAAGCGGCCAGTTGCAAATCGCCGTTGCGGTCATGACGGGCAATCACGGCCGCTTCGCGCACGGCAGGGTGGGCCGCCAGGCGCGCCTCGATTTCGCCGAGCTCGATGCGGAAGCCGCGGATCTTGACTTGCTGGTCGACCCTGCCCAGGAATTCCAGGCAACCGGCAGCGTCGAAGCGGCCGATATCGCCGGTGCGGTACAGGCGCCGGCCGGCCGCGCCGCCGTCGGCCGCGCTGAAGGGATCGGGAATGAAGCGTTCGGCCGTCATGCCGGCGCGGCGCAGGTAGCCGCGCACGATGCCGGCGCCGCCGATATAGATTTCTCCCGCCGTGCCGGGGGGCACACGGCTCATCCGTTGATCAAGCACATAAACCTTCATGTTGGCGATGGGCTGGCCGATCGGCAACACGGGAACACCATGGTGGCTTTCGAACCTGCTCTGGTACAGCGTGGCCCACACCGATCCTTCGGTCGGGCCATATTCGTTGTAAAGCTGCGCTTGGGGACAAGCGTGGTGATGGCGCGAGGCCACCGCCGCCGGGCATGCTTCCCCGGCGACTATCACGCAGCGTAGGCTGGCCAGGAGGCTGGCAGCATGCGTTTCCAGTATCAGGTTGTACAGCGATGGGAGCATCAGCGCGTGCGTGGCGCGGTGCCGGGCAATCAGCGTTGCCACGGCGCCGGCGTCCTGCACTTCGGCATCGGCCGGCAAGCAAATCCTGCCCCCTTGCGACAATGCCCAGAAAAGGCCTGCCACAGAGCTGTCAAATGAGAAACTGGATGATAATAAGAATGATTCGCATTGTAAAGTATAATTTTGCCAACGCGCGGTGGTCGAGTGCACCGCGTTGCGGTGACTGACCATCACGCCTTTCGGCTGGCCGGTCGAACCGGAAGTAAAGATCAGGTACGCCAGGTGTTCCGGCAGGTTGACAGGGGGCGGATCGGCGTCGTCGCCCTGTTGCCAGGCCTGCTGTTCCTCGGCCCCGTCCAGCAGCAATATCGTGGTGTTTTCGGCTTGCAATCGAGGAGTGACATGGCCGGCCGACAGCACCACGGGGGCGCCGGTCTGTTCCAGCATGGTCGCCAGGCGCGCGGCGGGGTAGGCCGGATCGAGCGGCAGGTAGGCGCCGCCCGCCTTGAGGATGCCGAGGATGCCGGCCAGCGCTTCCAGCGAGCGGCCCAGGTACAGGCCGACCGGCTGGTCCGGTCCCACGCCGGCGCGGCGCAGGCGGTGTGCGATGCGGTTGGCGCGGCGGTTCAAGGCCTCATAGGTCCAGGCCTGGCCGCCGAATTCCGCCGCCGTGGCGTGCGGGCGCCGCGCGGCCTGCGCTTCGAACAGCTGGTGCAGCAGTGGCGGCGCGGGAATGTCGACGGCGGTGCGGTTGACGGCTTGCAGCAGCGCCAGCTGGGCCACGCCCAGGCTGCCGGCTTCCTGCAATGGCGCGTCGCCCTGGCATGCCTGTTCCACCAGGGTGGCGAACTGGCTCAGCAAATCCACCGCCGCCACCTGGTCGAATGCCGCCGCATCGTACTGCAGCGCCAGCGCCAGCGTGCCGTCAGGCTGCGCCGCTCCCGCTTCCAGCGCCAGTGCAAACGGCAGCGCGGCGTCGCCGGCGGTTTCGGCTTGCCATACGCCATCGTGGCTTGCCGTGTGGTGGCGGAACAGCCAGGGCAGCGGCGTGTCCGGGGCATGGCTGTCTTGCCACGCGTGCGCCTGGGCCAGCAGCGCATCCTGCGCCAGCGCCAGTTCGCGCAGCGTGCGGGCGCCATCCTGGCGCATCAGCAGCGGCAGCGCCTTGGCATAGGGACCAAGCGCGTTGCCGGTGGCGTCGTTGCGGCCGTCATGCTGCCAGCCCAGCACCACGGCGGACTGGCCCAGCTGGCGCTGCAACAGCATGGCCCAGCACACGGACAGGATGGCGGTGGCCGACACGCCGAGCGCGGCGGCGGCGGTCAGCACGCTGTCGTGCCAGCGGGGCGGCATGGTTTGCGCGTGGCGCGCCGGCGTGAACGGGGCCGGCCCTGCGGGGGCGCCGGCGGCGCGCCGGTCGTAAGGGTGGCGCGCCATCAACAGCGCCGCATCGGCCTGGCGCTGCCAGAATGCGCGGCCCGGACCGCTTTCCGGCGTTTCCAGCGTCTCATGCTGCCATTCCGCATAGTCCGCGTATTGCAGCGGTTCTGCAGCATCCCCGCCGCCGGCCGATGCGGCGCCGCACGCCTGCGCCACCTGCCGCAGTACCAGGCGCAGCGTGGCTTCATCGGCATTGGCGGCCGGCGCGGCCAGCAGCAGGCGGTTGCACGATGGACTCAATCGCACCAGCGCGGCGGCCAGCACGGGCGCATCCGGTGCGGCGGCCGCCGCGCGCAGCGTATCGGCCAGCAGCGAAGCGGCTCCAGCCGGGGCCATGCCGGCGGCGGATGCGTCCACCGTTTGCCAATGCAGGCTGGCCGTCTCGCCGATCACTTGCAGCGGCAATTGCATGCCGGGCACCTTGTGCAGCCGGGTGCGCAGGATTTCATCGCGCGCCACCAGCAGTTCCAGCGCCTGGCGCACGCGCTCCGGCGCCACGGCGCCGGGCAGTTCGGCGCGCAGCAGGATGGTGGCGTGGGGCGCATGGCGCCACACGGCGGTTTGTTGCAGGGAGGGGCGGAAGCCTTCGATGTGGTCGTTGTGTTGCATGATCAGCCTTCGTGTACGTCAAGTTGCAGGTCGGCGCTGCGGAATGCGTCGGCCATGGAGACCAGGATGCGGCGCGGCCCCTGGAATTCGTTGCGGGCGTGCACCGCCAGCATGTTGTCGAGTAACAGCACGTCGCCGCGCTGCCATGGGAACTCGATCATCGCGTTGCTGTAGGCCGCGCGCAGGTGGTCGAGCACGTCGGCCTCGATCGGGCTGCCGTCGCCATAGCACGTGTTTTGCGGCAAGTCGTCGTCGGCGAAATCCGCGCGCAGCGCGTCGCGCGCGTCGGGCGGCAGGGTGGAGACATGGAAGAACGTCGCGTGGTTGAACCACAGCGCCTCTCCCGTATGCGGGTGGCGCACGATGGCCGGGCCGACCTGGCGCGTGCGCAGGCGCCCGTCCGCCTTCCACTCTACCGAGATACCGACGCTGCGGCAATACGCCTCCACGTCGGCCCGGTTTTCAGTCTGGAACACGGTTTGCCACGGCAGGCCGAAGCCGTCGCCGTAATTGCGCACGTACATGATCTTCTTGCGCGCAAAACGCTCGCGCACGTCCGGCGCGATGGCCTGGTAAATCTCGCGCGTGTCGCCGATCGGCGTTTCGCCCCGGTATTCCGGCGCAACGTCGCACCACAGGAACAGGCGCAGCGGGAACACCGGCGAATACGAGTGTTCGTTGTGGGGGAAGATGCGGCGGTCCGAGGGATAATCGGTCGAGGTATAAATGTTCAACCCCGGATCGACCTGGGTGCGCGGCGAGGCGCGGAAGGTGTATTCCAGCGCGCCGCCGGACATGGCGCTGATGCACTGGTCGAATTGCGCCGCGGTGCCGACCGGGAAGTTGCGGAACAGGATGGCGCCGTGTTCCTGCAGCCTGGCGCTGACCAGCGCGCGGTTGCGGTCGGCCCAGTCGGCCAGGTTGACGCCGGCGGTTTCCGGCTCGCACAGCAGCGGCAGGCGGCGGCCCGCCAGCATCGGCGTCATCCGCACCAGGCTGGCGCCGTCGAGCCGGATGGCCTTGCGGCGCATGGGTATGGCCGGCGAAGCGGAGGGCTGGTCGAACGTGTGTTGGGTCATGATTGCTGATCCTTTTGAGTAGGCGTATTCATTGAGGTGATGGTCTTGCGCCGCACCGTCTGCAGCTTGCCCAGGCTGCGCGCCGCCAACGCCTGCTGGCGTTCCAGGCGCGACTGGCGCGCCATCGCGCTCACGCCGCGCGCCAGCGTGTCGACGGTGGCGCCGGGTTCGGCGGCGCAGTGCGCCAGCAAGGCCGTGTATTCGGCGGCAAAGGCGGCTGCGGTGGCCGGCTCGAACAGGTCGGTGCTGTATTCCAGGATGCAGTCCAGCCCCGCGTCGGTTTCGGTCGCCATCAGCAACAGGTCGAGCTGCACCTGGTTGTGGCCGGACGGTTCCGGCGCCACCTCCAGCCCCGGCAGCGACAGGCGCTGCTCTTGCTGGTTGTGCAGCACTAGCTTGACCTGGAACAGCGGCGCATGGGCCAGGCTGCGCACCGGGTTGATGGCTTCCACCAGCATGTCGAACGGCAAATCCTGGTGCGCATAGGCGTCCAGCACCCGCTGCGCCGTATGGCGCAGCAAGCCGCCATACGACGGATTGCCGGACAGGTCGGCGCGCAGCGCCAGCTGGTTCACGAAGAAGCCCACCAGCCCTTCGGTTTCCGCGCGGTTGCGGTTGGCGATGTCGGCGCCAACCACGGGATCGGTGCGGCCCGTGTGGGCGTGCAGCCAGACGTCGAGCGCGGCCAGCATCGCCATGAACAGGCTGGCGCCCTGCGCGCGTGCCACGCCGTGCAATTGCTGTACCGTATCGTGGCTGACGGTGAACCGGTGCCGGCCCCCATGCCCGCTCAAGACCGCCGGGCGCGGGCGGTCGGCCGGCAAGTCCAGCACCAGGTGGTCGCGGCCCAGCTGGCGTTTCCAGAACGCCAGCTGGCGTTCCAGTTCCGAGCCGGACAGCCACTGGCGCTGCCAGACCGCGAAATCGGCATATTGCAGCGCCAGCGGAGCCAGCGGCGAGGGCTGGCCGGCGCGGAACGCCGTATACAGCGCGGCAAATTCGCGCACCAGCACACCCATCGACCAGCCATCGGCAACGATGTGGTGCATCGTCACCAGCAGCAAGTGTTCTTGCGCATCCAGTTGCAGCAGCATGACGCGCAACAGCGGGCCGGTTGCCAGGTCGAACGGACGCGCCGCTTCATGGGCTGCCATCTGGTGCGCCTGCGCCAGGCGTTCTTGCGGCGGGACACCGCGCAAGTCCCGCACTGCCAGGCTGACACTGGCCTGCGCCGCAATCCGCTGGCGCACGCCGCCATCGTCGCCATCGTCGCCGGCGAACGTGGTGCGCAGCACTTCGTGGCGCTCGACCAGGGCTTGGAACGCTGCTTCGAGCGCTGGCCGGTCCAGCTGGCCCGCCAGGCGCAAGGCCGACGCGATGTTGTACGCGGCGCTGTCCGGTTCCAGCTGTTGCAGGAACCACAGGCGCTGCTGGGCATACGACAGCGGCAGCGCCGCGCCGCGCGCGGTCCGCACCAGCGGCAGCGCGCTGGCGGCGCCACCGGCGCCGTGCTGGCGCAGGCGTTGGGCCAGCTGCGCTACGGTCGGCGCTTCGAACAAAGCCCGCACCGGCAATTCCACCTGCAATTGCTGGCGGATGCGCGATACCAGGCGTGTCGCCAGCAGCGAATGGCCGCCCAGGTCGAAGAAGTTGTCGTGGATGCCAGCCTGGCCGATGTCCAATACCTCGGCAAAGATCGCCGCCAGCGCGGCTTCGCGCTCGTCGCGCGGCGCCGCGTAGTCGCCCGCGCCCGCGCCATGGGCCGGTTCCGGCAGGGCCTTGCGGTCCAGCTTGCCGTTCGGGCTGAGCGGCATGGCGTCCAGGAACACCCATGCGGAGGGCGCCATGTAGTCGGGCAGGGTGGCCAGCAGGTGGGCGCGCAGCGCGTCGGCCGTCACGGTTGCCGGCGCTGCGACCGGCGCCGCGCCGGTGGGCGCGGCGGCAGGGCTGGCGCCGCCGGCAATGCCGCTTGCCGCGCCGCCGTTCGTGCCCGCGACGATGTAGGCAACCAGCCGCAGGCCGCCGGGACCGTCGCCGCGCGCCAGCACGGCCGCTTCCCGCACTTGCGGATGCGCCAGCAGGCGCGCTTCGATTTCACCGAGTTCGATGCGCAGGCCGCGCAACTTGACCTGGTGGTCGGTGCGGCCCAGGTATTCGACGGCGCCGTCGCCGCGCCAGCGCGCCAGGTCGCCGCTGCGGTACAGGCGGGCGCCCGGCGGGCCGAACGGATCGGGCACGAAGCGCTCGGCCGTCAGGCCGGGACGGCGGTGGTAGCCGCGCGCCAGCTGCACGCCGCCGATGTACAGTTCGCCGACGGCGCCGGCCGGCACCGGGTTCATGGCATGGTCGAGCACATAGACCTGCGTATTGGCGATGGGGCGGCCGATCGGCACGCTGTCGTCGACGGCGGAACAAGCCCACGCGGTGACGTCGATCGACGCTTCGGTCGGGCCGTACAGGTTGTGCAGCGGCACGTTGCCCTGGCGGTAATGGCGTTGGACCAGTTCGGCCGGCAACGCCTCGCCGCTGGCCAGCACGCGGCGCAGCGACACGCATTGCGGCAGCGCGCCGTGCTCGGCGAAGGCTTGCAGCATCGACGGCACGAAGTGCAGGGTGGTGACGCCGTGTTCCCGGATCAGGCTCGCCAGGTGCGCCGGATCGCGGTGCGCGCCGGGCGGGGCCATCACCAGCGTGGCGCCGGTGATCAGTGGCCAGAAGAATTCCCACACCGAGACGTCGAAGCCGAACGGGGTTTTTTGCAGCACGCGGTCGTCGGCTTGCAACCGGTAAGCCTGCTGCATCCAGGCCAGCCGGTTGGCGAGGCCGCCATGCGGCACGCCGGCGCCTTTCGGCTGGCCGGTGGAGCCGGAGGTGTAGATGGTGTAAGCCAGCTGGCCGGGGTACGCGGGCAGGCCGGGATTGTGTTCCGGCCAGGAGAAGGCGCTGTCATCCGGGCCGGACAACGCCAGCACGCGGCAGCCCCGGTCCAGGCCCAGCGTGGAAGCCAGCGCTGGTGGCGCCAGCAGCACGCCGATACGGGCGTCGTCGAGCATGTACGCCAGCCGTTCGGCCGGATAGTCCGGGTCGAGCGGCACGTAGGCGCCGCCGGCCTTCAGGATCGCCAGCAGGCCGGCGACCATGCCCGCCGAGCGCTGCGCGCAGATGCCGACCAGCATGTCGGGCGCGACGCCCGCGCCGATCAGGCGGTGCGCCAGGCGGTTGGCAGCGGCGTTCAGTTCGCGGTAGGTCAGGCGCTGTCCGTCGGCCACCAGGGCCACCGCATCGGGCGTGCGCGCGGCTTGCCGCTCGAATTGCAGGTGCACCGGCAGCGCGTCCGGATACGCGGTGGCGGTGTCGTTCCAGGTTGCCGTCAGCTGGCGCAGCTCGGCGGCCGGCAGCAGCGGCAGGTTGCCGATCCGTTCGCCGCCGAGCGATGGCAGCGCGCGCAGCAGGGCGTCGAGCCGGTCCAGCATGGCGGCCACCGTGGCGTCGCCGAACGACGCCCGGTCGTATCCGGCGTCGATGCGCATGTGCACACCCGGCGTGACGGTCAGCGTCAAGGGATAGCTGGTGCGCTGGTGCGCACGCACGCCGGCGATGCCGAGGCGGGCGCGGCGGCCATCCAGCGCGGCGTCGACCGGATAGTTCTCGAACACCAGCAGGGTATCGAACAAGCCCTGGCCGCCGGTGGCGCCGCACCAGCGCTGGATGTCGGCCAAGGGCGCCGACTCGTGCTGGCGCAGCGCGGCATTGTCGGCCTGCAGTGCGCGCAGCCAGTTGCCGAGCGCCTGTTCCGGCGCCAGGCACTGATGCATCGGCAGCGTATTGATGAACAGGCCCAGCATCTCGTCCACGCCCGCCACGTCGGCCGGGCGGCCCGCCACGGTCACGCCGAACACGATGTCGCGGCGCCCCGTGTGTTGCGACAGCAGCAATGCCCACGCCGCCTGCAGCACGGTGTTCAGCGTGACCTGTTCGCGCTGCGCAAAGGCGCGCAGTGCACCGCAAGCATCGCCGTCGAGCGTACGGGACATTTCGCCATGCCCGGCCCGGGTGGCGTCGCGCGGCAAGGCCCCGGCCAGGTGCAGCGGTCCGGACAGGGTGGCCAGTGCGGTGCGCCAGTATTCCATGGCGCCATCGCGCGGCTGTTGCGTCAGCCAGCGCACGTAGTCGCGGTAGGGGCGCGGCGCCGGCAAGGCTGGCCGGCCGCCGCCGGCGATCGTGAAGTAGCAGGACAGCACGTCGTTGACCAGGCGCGCCGAACTCCATCCGTCGAGCAGCAGGTGGTGCTTGGTCCACACGAACTCCGTGGCGCCGTCGTGGCGGGCGATCAGCGTGACCCGCATCAGCGGCGGCCGCGCCAGCTCGAAGCCGCGCTGCCGGTCTTCCTCGAGGAATGCCGCCAGCGCCTGTTCGTGCGCGCCGGCCGGCATGGCGCGCCAGTCCCGCTGTTCGAACGGCAGTTCCGCGTCGCGCCACACCGCTTGCAACGCTTCGCCTTCGCGCTGGCACAGGAAGCCGGTGCGCAGCATCGCGTGGGTTTGCACGGCGTGCCGCCATGCGGCGTGGAATGCCGCGGGATCGAAGGGCCCTGACAGTGTGCAGTGCAACTGGTTGACATAGGTTTGCCGGTCCGGCGCCATCAGGCTGTGGAACAGGATGCCCTGCTGCATCGGCGCGAGCGGATAGATGTCGTCGATGCGCGCCAGCGGCAGGCGGTCGAGTTCAGCCTGGGACAGGCCGGCTTGCGCCGCGAGCGGGAAGTCGGAAGGCGTGGCGCCCGCTTCCGCCGCCACGCAATGGGCCACCAGGGCGCGCAGCGCCGACAGCATGTCCTGCGCCAGCTGCTCGATGGCGGCGCTGTCCAGGATCGCGGGACTGTAGGTCCAGGCCAGCGACAGGCGGCCGTCGTCGACGCGGCCGACGATGTCGAGCCAGTGGCTGCGGCGGTTGTGCGGCGCCCGGTCGGGGCCGGCGCTTTGCGCGGCCAGCGTGAACAGGTCGTTTTCACCCTGGCTGAACTGGCCCAGGTAATTGAAGCTCACTTGCGGCTGCGGCAACGCCGCCAGCGCGGCGCGGCTGGCCGGGCTGCCAAGGTACTTCAGCAAGCCATGGCCGATGCCCTTGTTCGGCACCGCGCGCAGCGTTTCCTTGATGGCGCGGATGGTCGCGCCATGGCTCTCGCCCGGTGCCAGCAGGACCGGGAAGCGGGTGGTGAACCAGCCCACGGTGCGACTGGTGTCGGCGCCGTCGAACAGCTCTTCGCGGCCATGGCCTTCCAGTTCGACCCAGGCGTCGCTGGCGCCGGTCCAGCGGCACAGTACCGGCGCCAGCGCCGACAGCAGCAGGTCGTTGACCTGGGTGCGGTAGGCGGAGGGCGCCAGGTGCAGCAGCCGATGCGTGGTGTCCGCATCCAGCGTGGTCTCGATACGCCGCGCCTGGCCGATGGTGTTGTCGCCTTGCGCATCCTTGCATGGCAACTGCCGCTGGCGAACCGGTTGCAGCCAATACGCCAGCTCGGCCTGCAACGCGGCGCCGGCCGCGCAGGCGGGCAGTTGCCGCGCCCAGGTTTGCCAGGCGCCTGCCGGCGCCAGTTCCGGCCGGCCGCCGGCTTGCAGGGCGCGGTATGCCGCCTGCAAGTCTTCCAGCAGCACGCGCCAGGACACGCCGTCGACGACCAGGTGGTGGATGGCGATCAGCAGCCGTTCTTCGGCCGGAGCATGGTCCTCGTCGCCGATGCGGACGTGCGCGGCCGCCAGCAGCGGGCCTTGCGCGATGTCCAGGCCGGCCTGCAGCTTGGCGCCGATGGCGGCCAGGGCTTGCGGCGCGCCGTCGGCTGGAATGGCGAAGCGCTGCAGCGCGGGCAGGCTTGTTGCTGCGGTGGCGACGGCGGCGGCGCTGAATGCACCGTCGGCACCGCCGGCGCAGGCGGCGAAGCGCAGGCGCAGCGCGTCGTGGTGCCGCACCAGCGCGTGCAGCGCGGCTTCCAGTGGCGCTGCTTCGAGCGGTTGCGCGGCGGCCAGCACGACCGACTGGTTCCAGTGGTCCGGCGCGGCTAGCCGCTGTTCGAAGAACCAGGCCTGGATCGGCGTCAGCGGCAATGCCACCGGGGCGGGCGGCACGGCGGTGGATGGCGTGGCCGCGCCCTTGGCGGCGATGCGCACCGCCACCCGGGCGGCGTCGGCAATGGTCGGGTTGTCGAACATTTGTTTCGGCGTCAGCTTCCAGCCCCGGGCGCGGGCGCGGGCGATCACTTGCAGCGACAGGATGGAGTCCCCGCCCAGCGTGAAGAAACTGTCGTGGATGCCGACCTGTTCACGTTTCAGCACCTCGCACCATACGGCCGCCAGCGCGGTCTCCTGCTCGTTGCGCGGCGCGGCCGCATGGCCGGGCGCGCAAGGCGCCGCCACGGCACCGGGGGCGGGCAAGGCCTTGCGGTCGATCTTGCCGTTTGCCGTCAGTGGCCAGCTGTCGAGCCGCACCAGCGAGGAGGGCACCATATGGCCAGGCAATTGCGCCGCCAGCCGTGCCGCCAGCGCTGCGGTATCGGTGGTGGCCGGCGCCACCACATAGGCGGCCAGGCGCAGTGCCCCGTCGACCGGCACGGCCAGCACCACCGCGTCCGACACGCCCGGCATGGACTTCAGCTGCGCCGCCACTTCACCCGGTTCCACGCGGTAGCCACGGATCTTGACCTGGTGGTCGCTGCGGTCCAGGTATTCCAGGGTGCCGTCGCCGAGCCGGCGCGCGGTGTCGCCGGTGCGGTACAGGCGCGCGCCCGGCGGACCGAACGGCGAGGGCAGGAAACGGTCGGCCGTCAGGCCGGGACGGCCCAGGTAGCCGCGCGCCAGTTGCGTGCCGCCGATGTACACCTCGCCGCGCATGCCGGCCGGCACCGGATTCAGGTCCGCGTCCAGCACGTAAACCGCGTTGTTGGCCAGCGGGCGTCCCAGTGGCAGCGCCGCGCTGCCAGGAGGATGGCGCGGATCGTAGGCGCAGGTCAGGACGCCGACCGTGGTTTCCGTCGGACCATAATGGTTCAGCAACAGGCACTCCGGCGCCAGTCCTTGCAGGCGCGCGGCCAGCGCCAGGCCGGTGCTTTCGCCGCCGAGCACCAGGCAGCGGCGCGGCAGCACGCGCTCCGGGTTGGCGGCCTGCAGCAGGCCGGCCAGGTGGGATGGGACGATCTTCAGCGCATCGACCTGGTGTTGCGCCATGTATTCGGCAAACCGGTCCGGATCGGCGGCGCGCTCTTCATCGATGACGTGCAGGCACTTGCCGCCGGCCAGGGCGCCGAACAGCACCGTGTGGCCCAGGTCCGCCGCCACGGTGGAGACCCACGCCATGCTGGCGATATCGGCATCCGGCATGCGCCGGCGCACGGCGGCGACGTAGTTGGCCAAAGCGCCGTGGCTGATGACCACGCCCTTCGGCTCGCCGGTCGAACCCGAGGTGTAAATCACGTAAGCCGCGTGCCGGGCATCGGCATGTTGCGGCGGCGGGGCATCGGAACAGGCGGCCAGGCGCGCATCGTCCGGCGCCAGCCAGGTCACGGACGCGCTTGCGCCGGCGGGCGGCGCAACGCCGATCGCCAGCGCCGCGCCACAATCGGCCAACTGCCATGCCAGGCGCTGCGCCGGCGCTTTCGGGTCCAGCGGCACGCAGGCGCCGCCGGCTTTCATGACACCCAGCAGCGCCACCACCAGCGCCGCGCCGCGCGGCAGGCAGAGCGCGACCGGTACGTCGGGTCGCACCCCGTGCCCGGCCAGCAACTGCGCCAGGCGGTTCGACTGCTGGTCGAGTTCACGCCAGCTCAGCACCGTGTCTTCGTGGCGCAGCGCGGTTGCATCGGGAGTCGCGGCGGCGTGGCGGCCGACCTGCGCGGCGATGGTGTGGCACGGCAGGTCCAGCGCTTCTCCCTGCGATGCGGCCGCCACCTGTTGCAGTTCGCTGCCGTTGCACAAGCCGATGGAACCCAGCGGCGCGCCGGGCGCCGCACAGAAGGCATCCAGGACTGTGCCGAGCTGGCGCAGCAGGGCGGCAACCGTGCCGTCGGCGCAGCGGCCGCTGTCGTACGCCAGCACCAGTTCCAGTTGCGCGCCATCCTTGACGATCAGGCTCAGCGCATAATTGTTGCGGCCCGACGTGACACGCACGGCGCCGCCGTCCTGTGGTCCGCGCCGCACATGGCGCAGCCGCACCGCGCCGCGCTGCGACGTCAGCGATGCGTCGACCGGGTAGTTTTCAAAGACGACCAGGGTGTCGAACAGTGGCGCGCCCGCTTCGTCCAGCGCCGCCAGGCCTTGCAGTTCGGCCAGCGGCAGGTAATCGAACTGGCGCTGGTCCGCCGCTTGCCGTTGCAACTGCGCCAGCCATGCGGACAGCGGTTGCGCCGGCCGCAGCGCCACGCGTATCGGCTGGGTATTGATGAACAGCCCGGCCATTTCCTCCACGCCCGGCAGCGCCGGCGGGCGTCCCGACACGGTCGTGCCGAACACCGCTTCGGCGCTGCGCGCATGGCGCGCCAGCAGCAGCGCCCAGGCGCCCTGCATGATGGTGTTCATGGTGAGTTGGTGCGCCGCCGCGAAGGCGCGCAGCGCCTGCACCGTGGCGGCGGACAGGTGCACCGCCTGTTCGGCGTGGCGTCCCGGCGCGGCGGACTCCGCCTGGCGCGGCAGCGGCGTGGTTTCCGTCATGCCGGCCAGCGCGGCGCGCCAGAAGCCGCGTGCGGCGTCGTGGTCCTGCCGCTGCAGCCACTGGATATAGTCGCGGTAAGGACGGGCCGGCGCCAGTTGCGGCGCGGCGCCCGCCGCCAGCGCGCGGTAGGCCGCCATCACGTCGCGCAGCACCAGCGCCAGGCTCCAGCCATCGAGCGTCACGTGGTGGTAGCTCCAGATAAAGCAGTAGCGTTCCCCGGCCAGCCGCGCCAGGCGCAGGCGGTTGTCGGCCGCACGGCGGAAGTCGAAACCCTGCGCGCGCTCCCGTGCCAGCAGGTCCGACAGTTCCCGGTCCTGCGCCGCGCCATCCATGGCGCGCCAGTCGAGTTCCTGCAGCGCGGCGGCGCCGCTGCGGTATACGACCTGCACCGGCTGCGCCAGTTCTTCCCAGCGGTAGTCGGTGCGCAGCGCGGCGTGCCGCGCCACCGCCGCTTCCCATGCGCGGCCGAACGCGCTCACGTCCAGCGGCCCGTCGATCTCGAAGGTGGTCTGGTAAAAATAGGGATCGGCCGCGCCGGCCTGCAGCGCATGCGCCAGCAAGCCTTGCTGCAGCGCCGACAGGTAGCCGATGTTCTCGATGTTTTGCTTGGTTCGGATAGGTGCCATGGTATTGATCACAGGATGTCGTCCAGGAACCGGTCCAGGTCGCCCTGGCCGATGTCGATGTCGGGGAAGTCGGACGGCGTGAAGCCGCCTTCCGTCTCCAGGCAATGGGCGATCAGTGTTTCCAGCGCCGCCATGTAGGCATGGGCCAGCGCTTCGATTTCGGCGTGCCCGTGCACTGCCGGGCTGTAGGTCCAGGCCATCGTCAGCATGTCGTCGGCCACGTGGCCGTTGACGGACAGCCAATGGCTGCGGCGCGCATCGGGGCCGGACGATGCCCCCGGCGCTTCGGGAGCAAGGCGGAACAGGCCGCCGAAAGCGCTGTCCAGCTGTCCGAGGTAGTTGAAGCTCACTTGCGGTTGGGGCAACGCGCGCAACGCGTCCCGCTGCCGGGCATCGCCCAGGAATTCCAGCACGCCCCAGCCCATGCCCCTGTTTGGCAGCGTGCGCAAATGTTCCTTGACCGCCTTGATGGCGCTGCCGGCATCCCTGTGTGGTGCGAGGCTGACCGGGAAGCGCGATGTAAACCAGCCGACGCTGCGCGACAGGTCGATCCCGTCGAAGATGTCCTCGCGGCCGTGGCCTTCCAGTTCCACCAGCGCGGACGGCGCGCCGCTCCAGCCGCACAGCGCCTGCGCCAGCGCCGTCAGCAGCAGGTCGTTGATCTGCGTGTGGTAGGCGGCGGGGGCCTGTTGCAGCAACTGGCGCGTGCGCCCGGCGTCCAGGCGCGTTTCGATGCGCCGCGCCTGGCCGGCCAGGTTGGCGCCGGCAGGGTTGGCGGCCGGCAGGGCCGTCGGCTGCACGTGGTCGCGCCAGTACGCCAGTTCGCCGTGCAGCGCATCGCTGCCGGCATAGGTCCGCAGCCGTTCGGCCCAGGCCTGGTACGAGCTGGTTTTCGACGGCAGTTTTACCGGCTCGCCGCTGGCGGCCTGGCGGTAGCCGGTTTCCAGGTCTTCCGCCAGGATGCGCCACGATACGCCATCGACCGCAAGGTGATGGATCGCCAGCAGCAGGCGCTCGCCGCCGTCCCGCAAGCGCAGGTGCGCGGCGGCCAGCAGCGGGCCCTGCGCCAGGTCCAGGCCGGACTGGATGCGGGTGGCGGCGTGTTCGATCGCGCCGGCCGTTTCCTCGCGCACCACACCGGACAGGTCCACCGTCTGCAGCAGCGTGCCGTCGTGGTCGTCACCGTAGTGCTGTTGCCAATGGCCGTCCCCGGTGCGCGCGAAGCGCAGCCGCAATGCATCGTGGTGCCGCACCAGGGCCCGCAGCGCGGTGTCCAGCGCCGCCGGGTCGAGCGGCCGGGTTGGCTGCAGCAACACCGCCTGGTTCCAATGGTGCGGTTGCGGCTGCTCCTGGCTGAAGAACCACGACTGGATCGGCGTCAGCGGCACGGCGCCGGTCGCCGGACCCTGGTCGGCCTGCACCGCCTGCGCCGCCAGCGGCCGGGCGGCCTGCGCCAGCAGTTCGATGGTCTGGTGCTGGAACAGGTCGCGCGGCGTGATGGCCAGGCCGGCATCGCGCGCGCGGCTGACCACTTGCAGCGCCACGATGGAATCGCCGCCCAGCGTAAAGAAGTTGTCGTGGACGCCGACCTGCCGCAAGTTCAGCACCTCGGCCCAGATGCGGGCCAGCTGTGCCTCCGCGCCGGTGCGGGGCGGGGCGTATTCGCCCGCGGCCGCGCCGGTGTCCGGTTCCGGCAGGGCCTTGCGGTCCAGCTTGCCGTTCGGGCTGAGCGGCATGGCGTCCAGGAACACCCATGCCGAGGGCGCCATGTAGTCGGGCAGGGTGGCCAGCAGGTG
>Ga0307408_100000199_pt1 | contig 65275 bp, 60 predicted proteins | sample 322Cmetagenome_FD_202116 | JGI IMG/M metagenome (GOLD analysis project Ga0307408, IMG submission 202116) | Maize rhizosphere microbial communities from greenhouse at UC Davis, California, United States - 322HYB-C-3 | ecosystem: Host-associated > Plants > Roots > Rhizosphere > Soil | place... | reverse complement strand
TCGCGATCTTCTTCGCCTTCTTCATGGCCTTCGCCGTGAAGGTGCCGATGTTCCCGGTCCACACCTGGCTGCCGGACGTGCACGTGGAAGCGCCGACCGGCGGTTCCGCCGTGCTGGCCGCGATCATGCTGAAGCTGGGTGCTTACGGCTTCCTGCGATTCTCGCTGCCGATCGTGCCTGACGCTTCGCACAAGCTGGCGCCGATGGTGATCGTGCTGTCCCTGATCGCCGTGATCTACATCGGCCTGGTGGCCCTGGTACAGAAAGACATGAAAAAACTGGTGGCGTATTCGTCCATCGCGCACATGGGCTTCGTGACCCTGGGCTTCTTCATGTTCAACGAGATGGCAGTGCAGGGCGGTATCGTGCAGATGGTGTCGCACGGCTTCATCTCCGGCGCGATGTTCCTGTGCATCGGCGTGCTGTACGACCGCATGCACTCGCGCCAGATCGCCGACTACGGTGGCGTCGTGAACAAGATGCCTAAGTTCGCCGCACTGTTCATCCTGTTCTCCATGGCTAACTGCGGCCTGCCAGCCACCTCCGGCTTCGTGGGCGAGTTCATGGTGATCCTGGGCGCCGTGCAGTTCAACTTCGTGACCGGCATCCTGGCCGCTACCGCCCTGATCTTCGGCGCGGCTTACTCCCTGTGGATGGCCAAGCGCGTGATCTTCGGCGCCATCACCAACAAGCACGTGGAAGAACTGACCGACGTTAACAACCGCGAGTTCCTGATGCTGGGCATCCTGGCGATCGCTGTGCTGGTGATGGGCCTGTACCCAGCGCCATTCACGGACGTGATGCAGGTTTCCGTGGCTGACCTGCTGGCGCATGCCGCTCAAAGCAAGCTGCCAGCCGTGGCCCCTTGATTGCAAATAGGACCAAGTTTTCATGAATACCTCACAACTGATCCCGCTCTACGCAGAAGTCTTTCTGCTGATCGCCGCTTCGGCGATCCTGCTGATCGACATGTTCCTGGACCAGAGCAAACGTGCGATCACCTACATGCTGACGCTGGCCACCCTGGTGGGCGCGGCCTTCTTCAGCTTTGCCGACTACACGGCCGGCAGCACGGTGTACGCGTTCTCGAACATGTTCATCAGCGACCCGATGGGCAACCTGCTGAAACTGTTCTCCTACCTGACCATGGCGATGACGCTGGTGTATGCGCGCCAGTACTCCACCGACCGCGGCATGCTGGGCGGTAACCTGGGCGGCGAGTTCTACATCCTGGCGCTGTTCTCCCTGCTCGGCCAGATGGTGATGATCTCGGCGAACAACTTCCTGACCATCTACCTGGGCCTGGAACTGATGTCGCTGTCGCTGTACGCCCTGGTAGCCCTGCGCCGCGACGACGCCCGCGCTACCGAAGCTGCGATGAAATACTTCATCCTGGGCGCGCTGGCTTCCGGCTTCCTTCTGTATGGCATGTCGATGCTGTACGGCGCGACCGGCACCCTGGACATCACCGGCGTGGCTGCGAAGATCGGCTCCGGCACCGTCAACCCGACCATCCTGACCTTCGGCCTGGTGTTCGTGGTGGCTGGCCTGGCCTTCAAACTGGGCGCCGTGCCATTCCACATGTGGGTACCGGACGTCTACCAAGGCGCGCCGACCGGCGTGACCCTGCTGCTGGGCGGTGCACCGAAGCTGGCGACCTTCGCCATCTGCGTGCGCCTACTGGTGGAAGGCATGCGTCCTGCGGCTGGCGACTGGCAGCAGATGCTGATGATCCTGGCCGTGCTGTCGCTGGCTATCGGTAACCTGACCGCAATCGCACAGACCAACCTGAAGCGCATGCTGGCTTACTCCACCATCGCGCAAATGGGCTTCGTGCTGCTTGGCCTGATGGCTGGCGTCGTGGGCCACGATACGACCAAAGGCGCTGCTGCTTACTCGTCCGCCATGTACTACGCGATCACCTACGTGCTGACCACCGTCGGTTCGTTCGGCCTGATCATGGTCCTGGCGCGCCAGGGCTTTGAAGCGGAAGAAATCAACGACTTCAAGGGCCTGTCCAAGCGCAGCCCGGCGTACGCGTTGCTGATGTCGGTGCTGATGTTCTCGCTGGCCGGCGTGCCTCCGATGATGGGCTTCGCTGCCAAGTTCGCAGTGCTGCAATCTGTGCTGGCTACCGGCGCTGTGTGGCTGACCGTATTCGCCGTGATGTTCTCGCTGGTGGGTGCGTTCTACTACATCCGCATCGTGAAAGTGATGTGGTTCGACGAGCCGGCTGACAGCACCCCGCTGGTTGTCAGCAGCGACAAAGGCATTGTGCTGGCACTGAACGGCCTGGCCGTTGTGGTGCTGGGCATGATTCCAGGCCCTCTGCTGAATGCCTGCATGGCAGCGATGCAGAAGACCCTGGTTACCTGATAGATGGACGTCAACGCGTCATCCTGGCTGGTCATCCTGCTTGCAGTGGTGGCCGCCAACCTGCCTTTTCTGAATGAGAAGGTATTTGCCCTGGTTCCGCTGAAGGCCGCACGCAAGCCATTCCTGGTGCGGCTGGCGGAACTGGCAGTGCTGTATGTCGCCGTGGGCGGCATCGGCATCGCGCTCGAATCCCGCATCGGCACCGCGTTTCCACAGAACTGGGAGTTCTACTGGGTCGCGGCTTTCGCCTTCCTGGTGTTTGCTTTTCCTGGCTTCGTGGTACGCTACCTGCGTAAACACCACTGATAAAACCCGGTAAACCGGGGTCTGACCCGCAGGGTCAGACCCCCAACGGTCTCAAGGCCGGGGGGAGGGGGCTAGGCCTTTGACTTTCTGAGAAGATCAAAAGCGCACACCCCAAGCCCCGATCCTGAAAACCGTAGAGGGTCTGACCCTTCGGGTCTGACCCTGGTTTACCGGTTTTAGAAAAAGCAAACCATGGACAAACACCTAAAAGAAACCAAAATAGACGGCACCATCGCCTACGACGGCGGCTTCCTGAAAGTGCACCGCGACACCGTCAGCCTGCCCGACGGCAAGCACACCAAGCGCGAATACATCCGCCACCCCGGCGCCGTAGTCATCATCCCGGTGCTGGACAACGGCAAAGTCCTGCTGGAGCGCCAATACCGCTACCCGAACGACCGCGTCTTCATCGAACTCCCCGCCGGCAAGATCGACCCAGGCGAGGACCCGCTGGCCTGCGCCATGCGCGAGCTGGAAGAAGAAACCGGCTACACCGCCACCGACTGGCAATTCGTCAGCACCATCCACAACGCCATCGCCTACTCTGACGAGCACCTGGACATCTACCTGGCGCGCGGCCTGACCGCCGGCGAAGTAAAACTGGACGACGGCGAATTCATCGAAACCATCACCGCCAGTGTCGACGAAATGCTGGACTGGGTCCGCAGCGGCAAGATCACCGACGTCAAAACCGTGATCGGCGCCTTCTGGCTCGACAAGCTGCGCTCCGGCGACTGGAAGCTGGACTGAGGCCATGAGCGCCGCGCGCAGCCTGTTGCTGGTTGGCGCCCTTGCGGCAAACCAGGCGCAGGCAGCGCAGGTGCAGCGCACGCCGTTCCAGATCCGCTGCGAAGACACGATCAGCAAGACAGTCTCGGTGCTGTCGGCGCGCCAGAATGGCTACACCGTCAACACCCAGCTCTCGTACAAGCAGTTGTCGGCCATGCGTACTGAGAAAATGCCGGCCACTGGTTACGTGCTGGGCCTGACCCGCACCGAGTCGCGGGTGCAGATAGCGCTGGATGGGCCAATGCTTGTCGACCCGGCCAGCGGTTACGAATGCGTGGCGCCCCAGATCAAGGTGCAGCTGACCTACGCGCCAGTGAGGATTTATGTGGGCAATGAGTTCCCGGCAGGGACATGCGGCTATGCTGAGATCCTCTCGCATGAGCTGCGCCACATGAACGCCTACATGGACCACCTGGCCAAAGTGGAGCAGGTCGTGCGGGCTGCCCTGGCGCGGCGCTTCGAGGCCAAGCCGCTGTACGCCCCGGCCGGTACCGCGCGCTCAGCGCTGGCGCACGAAATCGACAGCGGCTGGCTGCCCTATATCAAGGCCGAAATGGCCAAGGTGGAAGTGCAGCAGGCGCTGATCGATTCGCCGGCGGAGTACGCCCGCTTGAGCAAGGCATGCAACGGCGAGATACAAACAATTTTAAGGAAGTCACGTAGCAAAAAATGAAGCGATACTTCGCACTAATTCCCGCCGCCGGCGTTGGCGCGCGCATGGCTGCCGCCAGCCCCAAGCAGTATTTGCCGATCAACGGCGTGCCGATGCTGCAGCACACGCTGGAAGCTTTCCGCCAAAGTGAACTGATTGCGCACACCTACGTAGTGGTGAGCGCCGGCGACGGCTATATCGATTCGATCACGCCCGAGCGCGGCGTGACGATCCTGCGCTGCGGCGGCGCCACGCGCATGGAATCGATCCTGAACGGCCTGCGTGCCATCCGCGCCAATGTGGGCGATGACGACATGGTGCTTGTACATGATGCCGCGCGCCCCGGCCTGACGCCAGCCCTGATCGCGAAGCTGATTGCCGCAGTGGGCGACCATGAAGGCGGCGGGCTGCTTGCGCTGCCGGTGGTGGACACTGTAAAGTCCACCCGCTCCGGGACTGTGCAGACCACGCCGCGTGATGGCCTGTGGCTGGCACAGACTCCGCAGATGTTTTCGTATGCGCTGCTGCTGCGTGCTTTGGCGCTGGCGCCGGATCCGAACGCCATCACTGATGATGCCAGCGCTATCGAAATGCTGGGCTTCTCGCCCAAGCTGGTCGAAGGCCATCCACGCAATATGAAGGTGACGCTGCCGACCGACATCGCGATCGCAGAAATGTATTTAGGACAGGATTCAAAATGACGCAACTCCCATTTCGCATCGGCCAGGGCTATGATTCGCACCGCCTGGTTGAAGGCCGCAAGCTGATACTCGGCGGGGTCGAGATCCCGCACGATCGCGGCCTGCTTGGGCACTCGGATGCAGATGCGCTGCTGCACGCCATTACCGACGCCATCCTCGGCGCGGCGGCGCTGGGCGATATCGGCAAGCACTTCCCGGATACTGCTGAAGAATTCCGAGGCGCCGATTCGCGCGTGCTGGTGCGTGAGGCGGCCAAGCGCGTGCGTGCTACCGGCTACGATATCGGTAACGTCGACTGCACCATCATTGCCCAGCGCCCGAAGATGGCGCCGCATATCGCCACTATGGCGGCCAATATCGCCGCCGATCTCGGCGTGCCGGTCGGCCACGTCAACGTGAAGGCCAAGACCAACGAGAAGCTTGGCTATCTCGGCCGCGAAGAAGGCATCAACGCCGAAGCTGTGGCGCTGCTGGTGCTGCGCCAGGGGGCGTAAGGCCATGACCACACGCCAGCCGCCGCGCGATTCGCCGCCCGGCGGGCAGCTTGCTGCATCACGCCTGCCGCCACTCGAAGCCTCACGCAACGTGCCGGCGGATGACGCCGCACAAGCCGCCAAAGCCGAAGCGCGCGAGCGTCGTGATGCCGCCATTCGCGGCGTCTCATCGATGCAGGAAATGCGCGATGCGATCCGTGCTGCAGCCCGCGCCTTGCCGGCGATTGACGCGGTGCCACGTGTTAAACCCATGAGCGCGACGGCGTTTCGATCCCGTGCGCGAGAGGGACTGCCATTCCTCATTCCGGGTGCTGTTGCGCGCTGGCCGATTTGCGCACTGGGTCCCGAAGTGCTGCGCGAGCGTTTCGGCGAGGTGCATGTTCGGGCGCGCGTTGGCGACTATATCTGTACTGCCTTTGCGCCCGACCGCGCCATGCTGGACACCACCATGCGCGAGTACCTCGACCTTGCCGAGGCGACCGAGGGCTTGCCGCCATACCTCGGCAACCTTGAGCTGCGCGAGCTGAACAGCCTGTGCCACTGGCCAACGTACTTTGAAAAGATGGGACCACCGCGTTTCTGGATCGGCCCGGCAGGAACCGTCACACCGCTGCACAGCGACTTCGACGACAACATCTTTGCGCAAGTGTGGGGCACCAAGCGCATCTTCCTTTCACCGCCGCACCACGACGAATTCCTCTACGCACGGGAAGCGAACCCGGTCTTGTTCGGCAGCCTGTTCGATCCCGAGGCGCCGGACTTTGAGCGCTACCCGCTGGCGCGCCAAGCCACGATGATCGAGGTGATCGTCCAGCCGGGCGATATGCTGTATGTTCCCGCCGGCTGGTACCATCAGGTTCGCGCGCTGACGTTCTCTCTTTCCTCCAACCGCTGGGCACGCGGCCTGCCCTATGCTTTGCACGGCAGGGAGCAACTAGCGATTTAACTCTATGATTTTGCAGAGGAACTTCGTCGTGGCCGAGTGATGTAGGCGAACACCTGCTGCTTAGCCTCGTCGATTTGCTCGGGAGTAGGTGTGATGCCACTTAACCGAACTGGTTTTCTTTGGAGCTCGCCTGGCTGGATTTCGGGATTATCGCTATCAAATATGATGTCATCATCGTCCATTGCGTCAAACCGCTCCCAGTCAGTCAAGCTTTGGGAAGGTCGAGAAGTATTCCCTTGATTCTTTCCGGGTTGCTTTTCTAAAGGATATGACATGAATGTGATCCTCTTCGTAAGTATGGATAACGGTGACAGGTTTTCCATCTAGCAAGCCTGTTGTGCGAAACCGCCGTTCTGTGTATTGAAACCGCTGATCTTCGCAACTGCACTCCTGGCCGTTGAAGATAAGCCGAACGTCATCAAAGTCGAGACTATGGTCGTGCAGATTGTCGGCGCGCTTTTGCTCGTTCCATGTGAATTTCATATTCAGTGTATGCCTATGAAAATTGGGGTCAAGCAGGCCCAGCAGGAGGTTTGATTTTCCCGCCGCGGGCACTGGGCGGTGTTGAGGTGGATCAGGTAAGATCGCAGGATGACAAGGGATACTTTTGATTACCGCGACGTTGCGGTTGAGTCGGTCGAGGAATATGGGCGGGTGGTTGTGCGACCGGTGAATGGACAGGCGTTCAGTCCGGAGATGCGGGTCGAATGTTCGCGCCAGTTGCGCGACACGGCGGTTTATCCGCTTGGCACCTGCTTCCTCGTGCTGGCGAAGATGACTGACCGCCTTGGCGGCGAGCCGTACCTGTACGTCTTTCACGGCGATCCGGTCAAGGTACTGTCGCCTGAGCAACTGGAAAGGTTCCTCAACGACCGCCGTCGCCTGCGCATCTAGGAGCAGAACGATGAAGTGTACTTTCGCCGCATTGCTGGCGGTGCCTGCGCTGGCATTGGCGCAGGTGGCCGATCCGCAGCCCGACGAGTTGCTGCAGATCGCTTTCCCGAAATGGAAGGATGAGGAGGGCGGCCGCGTGCAGTCTATCGCGACCAGTGCGGTGACGCGCGGCTGGGATGCCAGGCAGGGCAAGAAGCGCAACGTGATTGTCGTACCGCGTCAGGTGGTGCGCGTTACGCCGGACCGGCTTGTGCTGGTAGCCACCTTGACGCCGGCCGGCGATGATGGCGTGCCGCAGATAGACCATGGCACGCCGGTTGGCCTTGCGGCATACACGTTCAAGCCCGGCAAGGATGGCTGGAAGCTGGCCAAGCGCCAGGAGCCGTTCGGCCTGCAAGGCTTCGAGGGCCGAGCACAGGTGGGCGTGCTGCCGCTGTCGTCTACCGCGCAAAGCTTGCACGTTACCTGGGGCAGCTGCTGGCAGGGCCATTGTGTCGACCTGTTCGCGCTGTACGCGATCGGCGCCGATGGCGTAAAGCCGCAGCCGCTGCTGGTACAGAAGATCAAGGGCGGCAATGTCTATTCGCGCCCCGACTGCGTTGAGCGCCTGGCAGGCGTCGTGCAGGGCTTGCGGCCGGCCGATCCGGCTTACGCCGATGAGAAGGTGCCGCCGGGCCGGTGCTATGCCATCGAGGGCCGTTGGGACGTCGCCAGCGCGAGCGCGCTGACGCTGCGCTTCACCGGCGCGATGAGCAAGGCAGACAAGAACGGCAATGCGCCGGCGCAGCGCGTCGACCAGGCGATGAAATTCGAGTTCCGTGGCGGGCGGTACGTGCCCGTCTCCGGCAGCAATCCCATTCCAGACGCATAAACCAAAGGAGACCTACGTTGATCAAGATCCGCGAGATTGACCACATCGTGCTGCGCGTTGTCGATGCCGACCGCATGATCCGTTTCTATACCGAGGTGCTCGGCTGTACGATCGAACGCCGGCAGGACGAGATCGGCCTGATCCAGCTTCGCGCGGGCAGTTCGCTGGTGGACCTGGTGCCAGTCGATAAGAAGCTCGGGAAAATGGGCGGCGCTGCGCCGGGCAAGGAAGGCCGCAATGTCGACCATTTCTGCTTCCGTGTCGATCCTTTTGACGAGGCGGCGATCCGTGCCCACCTGAGCGCGCACGACGTGGCGAATGGTCCTTCCGAATCGCGCTATGGTGCGGAGGGCGAGGGGCCGTCGATCTACGTCAACGACCCCGAAGGCAACACCGTCGAATTGCGCGGCGCGCCTTATGGGAGCTGATCAGTCGTCGTCGTCCTCGTCGTCTTTCTTGAGCTTCGAGGACTTGCGCGCTTCATCGGCCGCCGCTTTCAGCTTGGCTGCGTCACCCATGAATTCGTCCACGCTGTGGTCTTTGCTCTGGCGTACTTCCGGCGGCAGGATGACCGACATGTACAGTTCGTCGCGCAGGCGGCCGGCGGCCTCGTAGTTGCGCATCAGGATCAGGCCCGAACCCAGGACCAGGAACACTGCGCAGGAGGAAATGAAGGCACGCGGCTTATGCGGTTTGACGGTGCGCAGGTGGTTGTAGATCATCGCCACCAGGATCAGCATCACGACGTGGTTGCCGTAGCGCGTGAACACTTCCGCCGACCAGGCATAGGCCAGCACACTGCTCAAAGCCTTCCATGCACCGATCGCGACCAGGCCGCTGCCGAGAATGAACAGGTGGCGACCCAGGCGTGCATGGCCGCCGAAGATGCGATTGGCCAGCGCCCAGACACCGCTCCAAACCATGCCGGCGCCGATGCCGGTGACAATCACCAGCAGGTAGCGAATGGCCTGGAAGGTGCCGGTATCGGACAGCGCTTCGGTCACGCCGACGAACAATGCGATGAGCGCCATGCCCGCCAGCGCAGGCACCCCGCCTTCCCAGGCGTGCATGGTGGTGTCGGTGATTTCGGCTTCGACCGGGAAGGCAGCATCGCGCACGCGCAGGCGGGTGTGGCCAAGCCGTGCCACGGTAGTGCCGTTGATCGGCACCGAGGACTGGCGCTTGCCGTGTACTACGATGCCGTTCTGGCTGCCCAGGTCTCGCATGACGAGCGCACCGTCTTCGGCCAGTTCCACTACCGCGTGGGTCGCAGCCGTGTGTGCATCGTCGAGGATGAAATCATTGTTGTAGCCGCGGCCGATGGTGATCGGCAGCTTGTCGACGCGGTGGCGATGCAGCACGTCGCCATTGCGCGCCAGCGTCTCGATGAAGAACGGGCCGTTCATTTCTTGCCCCCGCGTGCCAGCGTTTCGAGGAAGGCACGCGAGGCACGCAGGCCGTTTTCATACGATACGCCGCGCGCATCGAGGCGGCTTTGCAGGTTCATCTTGCCTTCGTCGGTGCTGGAGGTCAGCAGGGCGAAGTCATACAGGCCATCGAATTTGCGGTAGGCGCGCACGCACATCACGGCGCGCATCGGCAGCGTGCTGTTCTTGACGAATTGTTCGGTGCACATCGGGCCGGTCAGGCGCTTGTCCTTGTGGCTGCCGAAGCTCTCGTTCTTGAACGAGTTGCTGGACAAGACTGCGAAGCGCACTTCATCGAGGCCCGTGCTCTTCATGTACTGGTGCTGGATCTGCACCTGGCCGGTCTGCAGCGAGCCGGAGACGAACAGCGAGGACTCCATCTGGCAGTTGGTGACTTCCACCGAGAAAGAGTCTCGGTCGTTGGATCGTCCCCAGCAGCGCATCTGTTCCGATTCGCGCACCGGCACCGAGTACGGGCCCATGGCCTTGGCGGACAGCGGCTTGTCCAGCAGTTGGTCGATCATGGCCTTCTGGTGCACCAGCAGTTGCTGGGCGACGATGGACGTGAAGTCCTTCGGCGGCTTGGCTTCGGGATCGACGCGCTTCAGCAGCTCCTGCGCATAGCGTGCCGGGACCAGGAATGACACCAGCTCGCCATCCAGGCGCTTGGAGACGTTGATGCCGGCCACCGCGCCGTCTACGGTCACGCTCGGGCCGCCGCTCATGCCGGCGTTGATTGGCCCGGTGAACATCAGTTGTTCGTAGAAGCTGCGCGCAATCACGCCGTTGAACGAACCCTCGGAGATGGCGAAGCCCAGGTCGAGCGGATTGCCCAGCGAGTAAAGGTATTGGCCCTGCGTCAGCGTGACCGGCTTGTCACCCAGCTTGAAATAGCCGGTGCCGTAGCGGTTCACGCGTACCACGGCCAGGTCGTGCAGCACGTCCACCGCCAGCAATTCGATATTGCCGCGCTGGCCGGCGGTATCCACCCATTCGCCGGTGTAGGTGTCCGGATCGAGCGCGAACTGCGAGACGACGTGGTAGTTGGTCAGGACCAGGTTGGACGTGCCGACCAGGAAGCCGGAACCGACCGAGGACTGGGTGCGGCCGGTTTTCAGCAGCGATCGCACCTGCAGCAAGTCGGCCTTTGCGGCGGAATAGAGTTTTTGGGCGGTGCTTGATGGCGTCGGCAGGGCGACTGCATCGGCGGCGGGGGCTGGCGCCTGCTGTGCGTTGGCTGCTGCGCAGCCCCAGGTCAAAGTCAGTAGTAAAGCAAGTTTAGTGAATTTCATCTAATCCTTCGACCGGGGCAGTGAGGCGGAGATTACAGCTCGCCGTCTTCGGCGGCAGGCGGGGTGACTGGGGTCATCATGTGCCCCAGCTTGAGCGCCTTGGTATTCAGGTAGTGTTGGTTGAAGGCGTTGCGGTTGACCAGCAGCGGCACCCGTTCAGCCACGTCGACGCCGAGGGCGCCCATGGCCGCGATCTTGCGCGGGTTGTTGGTCATCAGTTTCAGGCTCTTCACGCCGAACTGCTTGAGCATCGGTTCCACCAGGGCGTAGTTGCGCTGGTCGGGCTTGAAGCCCAGTTGTTCGTTCGCTTGCACGGTGTCGGCGCCTTGCTCTTGCAGGCGATAGGCGCGCATCTTGTTGATCAGGCCAATGCCGCGGCCCTCCTGGCGCAGGTAGAGCAGCACGCCGCGGCCTTCTTCGGCGATGCGTTTCAGCGCGCCTTCAAGCTGGGCGCCGCAGTCGCAGCGCTGGGAGAACAGGACGTCGCCGGTCAGGCACTCGGAGTGGACGCGCGCCAGCACTGGTTCGCCATTGCCGATATCGCCCAGCACCATGGCCAGGTGTTCCTTGCCGGTCGCGTGTTCGACGAAGGCATGCAGCGTGAACTGGGCCCACGGCGTCGGCAGGGCGCACGAGGTGACGTAGTCCAGGTCTTCTTTTACCGGTTGTTCTGCTACGGGCTGCATGATGCTCTTTCAATCTTTGTATTGTGTAACCCTGCAATCATAACAAAAACCTGGTAAATCTGGGTCAGACCCAAGGGTCTGACCCCCAACGGTCTTAAAGCCAGCGGTTTTGGGAACCGTTGGCCGGGCTGCAGACGGGGTCTGACCCTTGGGTCAGACCCTGGTTTGCCGGATTCAAGGCAAGTCAAACAGCAGCACTTCAACATTATCGGCGCCAGACAGGGTCACCGACTCTTCGCCAGTAATCTTGACAGCATCGCCACCTTTCAACTCGCAGCCGTTGACGGTGATCGTGCCGCGGATGACGTGGACATAAGCCTGCCGCCCAGCACCCAGCGCATGCACCGCGCCTTCACCGCCATTCAGGATGGAGGCGTAGATGTAGGCATCCTGGTGCACCAGCACCGAACCCTCACGCCCGTCCGGCGAAGCGATCAGCCGCAATGCACCGGTTTTGCTCTCCGGCGTGAAGTGCTTTTCCTCGTAGCCTGGCTCGATGCCGCCTTGCGAGGGCTGGATCCAGATCTGCAGGAAATGCACGCCTTCCTTGTTCGAGTGGTTGTACTCGGAGTGGCGCACCCCGGTACCTGCGGTCATGCGCTGCACGTCGCCGTAGTGCAGGACCGAGCCATTACCCATGCTGTCCTTGTGCTCCAGCGCGCCGCTCAGCACATAGGAAATGATTTCCATGTCGCGGTGGCCGTGGGTGCCGAAGCCCTGGCCCGGCGATACCTTGTCTTCGTTAATCACCAGCAGCGGGCCAAAACCAACGTGTTTCGGGTCGTAGTAGTGGCCGAAAGAGAAGCTGTGGCGGGAATCCAGCCAGCCAAAATTGGCAACACCGCGGTCTTCAGATTTACGTACTTGCAACATGATTAGCTCCTTGTGCGATAATTTCGATGAGATGTTTCACAGTATAGGGGCGGGCAATCGTGTTAAAAAGCGAATAATTTGCCTGTCTATGATCGAAAAATTCGAATGCTCAGATTAAGCCTTGAAGCCCTGCAGATAGTGGACGCCATCGACCGTGGCGGTTCCTTTGCTGCCGCCGCGCGGGAGCTGTTCCGCGTGCCCTCGACCATTTCCTACACTGTCGGCAAGCTGGAAGAGGAGCTTGGCGTGCAGGTGTTCGAGCGCTTCGGCCCGCGCGTCGAGCTGACCCCGGCCGGCCAGGAACTGCTGAAGGAAGGGCGCTACCTGCTCAAGGCGGCGGGCGACCTGGAACAGCGCGTGCGGCGTGTAGCGTCGGGCTGGGAGACGGAACTGGCGGTAGGCCTGGACTCCATGTTCGGCGCCGCCGTGCTGGCGCCAGATGTGCGCGCCTTCTACGAAGTCACCCAGCAAACGCGCCTGCGCCTGGTGCAGGAAACGCTGGGCGGCAGTTGGGAAGCCTTGCTGGACCGGCGCGTGGATATCGTGATCGGTGCGCCGGGAGATGGTCCCGCCGGTGGCGGCTATGTATCGCAGGCGATCGGCCAATTGAAATGGGTGTTCGCGGTCGCGCCGCAGCATCCGCTGGCGCAGGTGCCGGGGCGCCTTTCGCGTAATGATTTGCAGCTGCATCGGGCGATTGCAACGGCCGATTCTGCACGCCTGCTGGCGCCGCGCACCGTGGGCCTGGTACTGGGACAGGACTCGCTGACCGTACCGACCATGCAAGCCAAGTTCGATTACCAGCTGGCTGGGCTGGGTTTCGGTTTCCTGCCCGAGCGCTGCGCGCGCGCGGCGATTGCTGCCGGCCTGCTGGTGGAGAAGGAGGTGGAGGAGCCGAAGCCGGACGAAACTTTCTACCTGGCCTGGCGCAGCGGCGAGTCCGGGGCAGCCCTGCGCTGGTGGCGGCAGCGCATGGCGGAGCCGGGCCTGTTTGATCGCCTGTGTTTCTATTTGCCGAGTATCGCGCCAGACCAATGAACGGCGAGGGCTGGCGCATAGCCGGGCGGTGCACAGCGCTGGCCCCATAAAATCTACTATTCCTGGATCTTTGCTGGAGCCAGGTCGCGGCGCAAACTATTCCTGACAACATCGAAAGGGATAGCCATGCTGGACTTCTACTACGTCGCCACACCCCAAGGGCAGCAATTGCTGATGTTCCTGGAAGAGACCGGTCTGCCGTTCCGCCGCATTCCCAAGGCAAGCGCGCTGGCGATGGTCGACCACTGGCCGATGGATGCCGGCGAACCGCTGCCGCTGCAGGAATCGGGTGCCATGCTGCTCTACCTGGCCGAGAAGGCAGGCTTTGGCTTGCCGGCAGGCATGCGCGCGCGGGCTGAGGCGCGCCAATGGCTGTTCTGGCAGAAGGCTTTCGAATGCCGCGGCAATGAAACGGCAGGTCTGTTCGATACGCTGGACAAGCAGCTTGCAGGGCAGGCTTACCTGTGCGGCGAGCAGTATTCGGTGGCCGATATCGCTTGCTTCCCATGGGTAAGCGCACGCGGCGCGCACCTGGCCGCCTATCCCAGCCTGGCGCGCTGGTTCCATGCCATCAGCCAGCGGCCTGCCACGCAGCGCGCTTATGGCGCAACCGATCGCGCAGTAGCGCCTGCCGGGAGCGAGGCGCTGGAAGGAGTACTGCCATGAGGCGCGCGGATGCGGGGAGCATGCTGTCGGTGGCGGCGATCTGGGGCGCGTCCTACCTGTTCATCCGCGTCGGGGCGCCGGAGTTTGGCGCGGCGGCGATGGGCGGGGTGCGGGCGGTGGCGGCTGCGGTGCTGTTGTTGCCGCTGCTGCTGTGGCGCGGCCAGCTGGCGGCGCTGCGCAAGCATTGGCGCGGCATCGGCTTTGTCGGCGTGACGAATGCGGCGCTGCCTTTCCTGCTGTTTAATTTCGCCGCGCTGACGATTCCGGCCGGCCTGTCGTCCATCCTGAGTGCGACTACGCCCTTGTTTGCCGCCCTGATCGGTGCCATCTGGCTTGGTGAACGGCTGACCTTGACGCGCATGGCCGGCTTGTCGCTGGGCTTTGGCGGCGTGGTGCTGCTGGTGGCGGGCAAGCTGCACTTCCTGCCGCAACAAGACATGCTGCGCACCGTGCTGGCTTCGCTGGCTTGCCTGGCGGCGACGCTGCTGTATGGGATCTCCGGCAACTTCAGCAAGCGCTACCTGGCAGAAGCGCCGCCGTTGGCGGTGGCAACGGGCAGCCAGATGGTGGCTGCCGTGCTCTTGATTGGCCCGGCATTGGCGCTGTGGCCTGCCGAACCTCCTTCGGCTAAAGCCTGGGGGGCAGTGCTGGCGCTGGCCGCGTTGTGCACGACCTTTGCATATGTACTGTTCTTTGGCTTGATTGCGCGCCTGGGCGCGAGCAAGGCGATGAGCGCGCTGTTCCTGATCCCGGCTTTTGGCGTGCTGTGGGGCTGCCTGTTCCTGGGGGAGACGTTCTCGTTACAGATGGGGTTGAGCTGCCTGGTGATCCTCGCGGGTTGCGCGCTGACCACCGGGCTTGTTGAACCGTCGCGCTGGACGGTTCCGTTCATGACGCGGCGCGCTTAGCGCTTGTCGTCATTCTTGTGGCTTTGGCGGCCGGCTTCGGCGTGCTGTTCAGGCGTGCCGCCGCGGGTGCCGCCACCGCTACCGCCGCTGCCGCTTTGACGGCTGCCGCCACCGGAGTCGGAACCGGACTGGCGGTTGCCGTCATTCTTGTGGCTCATGCTGCCGGCCTTGCGTGCTTCTTCCGAGGTGAACTCGTGTGCATTGCCGGAAGCGTGGGCTGCCTTGCCGCCTTCGCTGGCGATCTCGCGTTGCTTTTGCGGGTCCATCGATGCGAAACCGCGATTGCTGGTGTCGCCCGACTGTTTGTTACCGCCGCGATTGTCTTGATTACTGGATGCCATGATCATCTCCCATATCTGTTCAAAGGAGTGGTCATGGTAGGCGGGCTGGCGGGTCCAATTAATCAGAACACGCTACCAGACTTTGTAGGACAATGGCTCATTGAAAAGTAACGTTTTCGAGGCAGGCCATGTACCGACTGGAGCGCTTTACCGCCGCGCAAGAAGGCGTCTATCAACAAGTGGTCAGCGAACTGTCGGCTGGACGCAAGCGCAGCCACTGGATGTGGTTCATCTTTCCGCAAATCGCCGGCCTCGGATCAAGTGCGATGGCGCAGCAATATGCGATCAGCGGCCTGGCTGAAGCGCGCGCCTACCTGGCGCATCCGGTGCTCGGCGCAAGGCTGCGCGAGTGCAGCGCGCTGGTGCTGGCTGTCCAGGGAGCCACAGTCCATGGTATCTTCGGGTCGCCGGACAATATGAAATTCCATTCGTCGATGACGCTGTTCGCGCAAGCTGCGCCGGATGAAGCGCTGTTCCGCGATTGCCTCGACAAATATTTTGGCGGTGTGCCCGACCAGGCCACGCTGGACTTACTGCACAAGGAAAACCAATGACCCGTACCATCCTCGACGACGCCCACCTGCACCCGGCCATCCGCGAACGCGTGGCGAAGAACCACGCCGATATCGTGGCGGAAGTGCAGGCAGCCATTGCGGCCAACCGCGTGGTTGTCGTCGGCATGCGCCAGAACCCGTTCCCGAAAAAGACCTGCCGCCTGCTGGACGCGCAGGGCACCAAGTACGCCTACCTGGAATACGGCAGCTATTTCAGCCAATGGCGCCGCCGCACCGCGCTGAAGATGTGGACCGGCTGGCCAACCTTTCCGATGATTTTCATCGATGGCGTATTGATCGGTGGCTTCAACGACCTGGAGCGCCTGATTGAAAAGGGCGAATTCACTTCGCTGGTCGCGCCGCGCCTGCAAGGATGATGGACGCGCTGCCTTTGCGCCTGAACCCGGGCGATGATTTGCGCGGCGCCGTCGAACAGGCGCTGCGCGATGCTGGCGCGGCCGCGGGCTACCTGGTGCAGGGCATCGGCAGCCTGTCGGTGGCGCAGGTGCGCTATGCCGGGCTGGCGCAGTCGACCGAGCTGCTGGGCGACCTGGAAATCCTGACCGTGGCCGGTTCGGTGGCACCGGACGGCGCCCACCTGCACATGATGCTGTCCGATGCGCGCGGCCGTGTCTTCGGCGGGCATGTGGGCCGCGGCTGCATTGTGCGTACCACGGCCGAACTGCTGCTGGTGCTGCTGCCCGGGCACCAGTTCTCGCGCGAGCACGATCCGCTTACGGGCTTTGCGGAGCTGGCGATTCGACGCGCGCCAGGCTAGGCTTGCGTTCCTTCTGCAAGCGGACCGCGACCTGTTCGGCGCCGGCAAAGGCGCGCACCAGGTTGCCCCCGGCCAGCTTGGCCAGGTCCTTGTCGCTCCAGCCGCGGCGTATCAGTTCCGCGAACAGGGCAGGGTAGGTCGACACGTCTTCCAGGCCTTCCGGATTGACAGAGCCGTAGTAATCGCCGGCGATGCCGACGTGGTCCTTGCCGGCCACGTGCGCCACATGTTCGATGTGGTCGGCCACCATCGACAGGGTGGCTTTCGGCAGCGGGCCGGCCTTGGCCAGATAAGCATCCTTGACTGCCGTGAATTCCGGCGTGCCTGGCTTGACGCCCGCGCTGGCGACGGCCTCGTTCATGCCTTTGTGCCACGCGGCGACTTGCGGTGAAATGAAGGCCGGCACAAAGGTCACCATCACCACGCCGCCGTTGGCGGGCAGGCGTTTCAATACTTCGTCCGGCACGTTGCGCGGGTGGTCGTCCAGGGCGCGGGCGCTGGAGTGCGAGAAGATCACCGGCGCTTCGCTGGTGTCGAGCGCCTGCTGCATCACTTCCGCGCTGACGTGGCTCAGGTCTACCAGCATGCCGAGGCGGTTCATTTCACGCACCACTTCCTTGCCGAAGGGCGTCAGGCCGCCGTGCTTGCGCTCGCCCATGGCGGCGTCGACCCAGTCCAGCGTGGTGTTGTGGGTCAGGGTCATGTAGCGGGCGCCGAGGTCGTAGTAGGCGCGCAGGGCGCCCAGGCTGTTCTCGATCACGTGGCCGCCTTCCATGCCGATGAAGCTGGCGATCTTTCCTTCGCGCTTGGCTTTCGCGATATCGCTGCTGCGCGTGGCCAGTACCAGGCTTTCGGGATATTTCGCGATCAGGCGGCGCGCCAGGTCGATCTGCTCGAGCTGGGTGGCGGCCCAGCCGCTTTTCAGCTCGCCCGGCACATAGACGCTCCAGAACTGGGCGGACAGCTTGCCTTGCTTAAGGCGCGCCAGGTCGGTCTCGTGCGGAGTGCGCTGGCGCAGGTCGTAGTGCTCCACGTCCATCGGGTGGGCGGCGTCTTCGCGGATGGTCCAGGGCAGGTCGTTGTGGCCATCGATCAGCGGGACTTTGTCGAGCAGGGCGCGGGCGTGCTGCAAGGCGGCATCGCCTGCGAAGGCCGCTGTGTTGAAAAGGAGTCCAGTAATGATGGCAATGGAAAGGCGTTTCACGTTGTCTCCGTGGTGGATTGGATGAATGGTGTTGGCAAATAATTATTAAACCATGCACTGGCGCAAAAACGCCGGTATACTTCACCGACCACTTTCAGGATGAATGTCTCCATGCCCCGCCAGCTCCAAGCGCATAAAGCCCCGGCCAAAGGCTTTACGCTCATCGAATTAATTGTCGTGATGGTCATTCTCGGGATTCTAGCCGCAGTTGCGCTTCCGAAAATGATCAACTTCGGTTCGTCGGCCCGCATCGCGTCCATCGAGGCGCTGGCCGGCTCCGTCAAGACTTCCATTGGCCTGGTGCGTTCGCTGACGGCGGTTCGCGGAGCGGGGACGGCCAGCAATATCGCAAATATTACCTTCGTCGACATGGATGGCACGACCTCGATCCGCGTCTGGAGCGGCTACCCGGACCGCTGGTGCGACGGCATCGGAATGACGCTGCAAGGCGCCAAAGTTCCAAGTGGCGGCTGCTACCTTTCGCGCAACGCGGTCACTTCCGGCGACTACACCTTCTATGGCTACGGCAACAGCCAGATCCCGGGCGGCGATGCCGGCTGGCGCATCGAAAGCGCGCCGACGCCGATGCAATGCTCGGTCCAATATACCTATAACGGTAGCGGAGTCCCTGTAGTCAAGGCCAACACCAGCGGCTGCTGACGCCAGCTCAATTCCTGCGTGCGCGCAGCGGGTCGAGCAGGGCGCGCAGGTTGTTGTGGTCGATCTCGTACATCAATGCCAGCAGCGCGCCAAGTTCCCCTTTCGGGAAGCCTTCGCGCGCCATCCAGCCCAGGTAATGGCCTGGCAAGTCGGCCAGCTTGCGGCCCTTGTACTTCCCATAGGGCATATCGCGCGCCACCAGCATTGCCAGGTATTCCGGGTTCATCTCTTACAGTGCTTTCACGGGTATGCAGATTTCGCAGGTAAAGCTGCCGTCGGTCTGGGTTGCGAGGTTCTCATAGCGCTCAAAGCATGGACGCTCGTCGCATTGCAGGCCGCTGGAGGGCAGCCATTCCTTCATCATGCGGTTCCACACCGGGCCGATATCGCGCGGCGAACCGGTATAGCGGGTGACAGCGTAGCGCCCGCCGGGCAAGTTGGCAACGCTGAATTGCCCGCCAGGCTCGAAACCTTCCGGGATCTCGACGCAGGCGTCGTAGCGGCACTTGTCGGCAGGCGTAACGCTCGGGTCATCATGGCCGATGCCGTAACAGGTAGCGCCGGCCAGGCCGTGGCCAAGCATCCATGGCATGACAGCCTGGGCCCAGAACTGGCCGACGGCCGGGCCGTAAGGGCCGATGTGGCGGCGGTAGGCGATGCGGGCCGGCGGCAGGTCGATAACGTTGACTTCCATTTTTTGTGCTCCATTGTGGTTGTTGGAGCCCTCATGTTCGCCGTTCGCGCCGTGGCCGGCCTGACCGTGCTTGCTGTTCGCCTGATCCAGATTGCTATTTTGCGCGTTGACCTCGGCCAGGAAGGCGGCCGTGCGCGCCGGGGTGTTTTCGCGCCACTCGGTCGGGGTGCTGCCGAAGCGGGCCTTGAAGGCGCGCGCGAACGCTTCGCCTGAGCCGAAACCGGTCGACAGGGCCACTTCCAGCACGGTGCCGCCGGCTGCCAGCTTGTGGGCGGCGACTTCCAGGCGGCGCCGGCGCACATAGTCGCCGAGCGTTTCGCCCATCCACGCTGCGAACAGGCGGTGGAAGTGGTAGCGCGAGAAGTTGGCGATGTCGGCCAGGCCGGGCAGGTCGAGCTGCGCGTCCAGGTTGCGGTCAATGTGGTCGAGCACCCGGTTCATGCGGCGCTCGTATTCGATGCGCGGATCGTTCATGCGAGTGGGTAGATGCGATCGAGGCTGCCGGGGCCGAAGTATTTTTCGTACTCCTTGGCGGCGTAGGAATCCATCATGCCGGAGATGTAGTCCACCACAAGGCGCTCGCGCGAATCCTTCAGGCTGCGGATGGCCGGCGGCAGCAGGATGCCGCCTTTGTTGTAGTTCTTGTCGGTCAGGACTTCGAACAGGCCGCGGATGATTTTCTCGCCGCGCTTTTCGTAGAGCTGCACGTCCTTCTTGCGCAGGATCGCGCGCCACAGCAGGCTTTTCAGGCCGCGCGCCAGCAAGCCCTTGGTGCGGTAGCCCAGTTCCGGGCCGTGCTTGCCTTCGACGACGGCGATGTCGCGGCACAGTTCATGCACGATCTGCGAGGTCAGCTCCTTGCGCAGCACGATGGAGTATTCCTCCGAACTTTCCTGCATATCGCATTTCAGCGCTTCTTCGTGGGCGTGGTTGGCGATGCTGGCGAATTGCTCGTAGGCGGCCGAGAAGTCCTTGCTGATTTTGAACTCGTGGACGATCTCGCCCCAGGTGATGATGCCGAAGCTCAGCGCATCCTCGACGTCGTGCGCGGCGTAGGCGATTTCGTCGGCCAGGTCCATGATCTGGGCGTCGATGCTCTTGGTCAGTGATACGCCGCGCGCATTCAACTGGGCGATCAGGAACTCGTAGTCGTCGTCATACAGGAATTTCTTCGGGTTATCGGCCCGGCGCTGGAAGTATTTGGTGATGCCAAGCAGGGAGCGCACGGTCAGGTTCAGGCCGGCGTAGGCGTGGTGTTTCTTCTCCAATGTGCGCAGCGTACGGAAGGCTTGGGCGTTGCCCTCGAAGCCGCCGGCATCGGCCACCAGTTCGTCCAGGATCTTTTCGCCGTAGTGGCCAAAGGGCGGATTGCCGATGTCGTGCGCCAGCGAGCATGTTTCGGACACCACGCTGCGCTCCAGCCCGAGGTCGGCCGCGATGGAGCGCGCGATCTGGGCCACCTCCAGGCTGTGGGTGAGGCGGTTGCGGTTGAAGCGGTTGGCGTCGACGCCGAGCAGCTGCATCTTGCCTTGCAGGCGGCGGAAGGACGAGGAATACAGCACGCGCGCATAATCGCGCATGCATTCTTCGCGGCCCTCGCCGCGGCCGTCGGCCTGGGCGTGGACGCGGTATTCGAGCGGCAGTACCAGCGCCTCCTGGGCGCGGGCAAATTCGATAGTCTGTTGGTCGTACATTGTTTTCCTCAGGTTTGCAGGCGATTCTAAGGCGCTTCGGCATTCCAGTGTATATTGCAGCCCAAATTGTTTCATGGCTGGATAATAAAATGTCACCTGTTTCACTGTTCCTTGTGGTGCTGGCCTATTTCGGCCTGCTGCTTGGCATGGCCTGGGCCACTTCCCGCAATGCCAACAACGACAGCTTCTTCATTGGCAACAAGAGTTCGAACTGGATGCTGGTGGCCTTTGGCATGGTGGGCACCACGCTGAGCGGCCTGACCTTCATCAGCGTGCCGGGCGCGGTGGGGCGCGACGGCTTTGGCTACATGCAGATCATGATCGGCTATGTGCTGGGCTACATCGCCGTGGCGTATGTGCTGCTGCCGCTGTACTACCGGCTGAAGCTGACTTCGATCTACCACTACCTCGACGTGCGGCTGGGGCGGCGCTCCTACCAGAGCGGGGCGGCCTTCTTCATCCTGTCGCGCACCCTGGGCGCCACGGCGCGCCTGTACCTGGTGGTGAACATCCTGCAGGCCGTGATCCTGGACAGCCTTGGCGTGCCGTTCTGGCTGACCAACCTGATCATCCTGGCGATGATCCTGCTGTATACGTACGAGGGCGGGGTAAAGACCATCGTCTGGACCGACACGCTGCAAACCACCGGCATGCTGATCGGCCTGGTGGCCTGCACGGTGTTCCTGCTGAACGAGATGGGCCTGGGCCCATTGGAAAGCCTGGAGCGCATGCGGTCAGCCGGGCTGGCGCGCGTGTTCACCACCGATATCAACAGCCCGGGCCATTACTTGAAGCAGGTCGTGGCCGGCGCTTTCATCGTCGTCACCATGACCGGCATGGACCAGGAAATGATGCAGAAGAATATTTCGGTCAAGACGCTGGGCGACTCGCAGAAGAACATGCTGGCACTGAACGCCATCCTGGCGGGCGTGCTGACGCTGTTCCTGTTCCTCGGCGGTTTGCTGTACCTGTATGCGCCGCAGATAGGAGTGACGGCGACCGGCGACAAGATTTTCCCGGCCGTGGTGATGGGCCACCTGCCGGCGCTCTTGCAGCTGGTCTTCATCATTGCCCTGATCAGCGCCTTGTTCCCCAGCGCCGATGGCGCGATCACGGCGCTCACCTCATCCTTCTGCATCGACATCCTGGGCCTGAAACGGCGTGACGACCTGGGCGAGGGCGCGCAACTGCGCATCCGCCACCGGGTCCACTTGGCGTTCTGCGCGCTGTTCCTGCTGCTGGTGATGGTGTTCAAGTGGATCGACAGTGCCAGCATGATCGGAATGATCCTGAAACTGGCCGGCTATACCTACGGCCCGCTGCTTGGCCTGTTTGCCTTTGGCCTGCTCAGCAAGCGCGCAGTGAACGACAAGCTGGTGCCGTGGGTAGCGCTGGCTGGCCCGCTGCTGTGCGCCCTGGTCGACTTCAACCAGCAAAGCCTGTTCGGCAGCTATCGCATCGGCTTGGAATTATTGGTCGTCAACGGCCTGCTTGTTATGGCTGGGCTCTACCTGATTTCTTCACCATCGAAGGCGAATGTCGCTTATAGTGTGAAGTAGTTACATTTTTTGCATTAGGAGTAACGATGTCCCGCTCTGTTTTCTCGTATGTCCGCGGTGGATTCGCCTGGTTCTGGGGCGCCGTGGATAAAAGCCGCCGCGCCACCATGAACTTCCTGTTCCTGCTGGTCGTCGTGCTGCTGATAGCCGCCATGTTCGGCGGCGGCGTCAAGCCTTTGGGCGACAAGACCATGCTGGTCCTGAACCTGGAAGGCGCTTTGGTGGAACAATCGTCCGGCGGCAGCCGTGACGCGCTGATGGCCGGCCTGGCCGGCGGCGAAGTGCACAAGTCGGTACAGCTGCGCGATGTGCTGAACGTACTCGATGCGGCCGCCAAGGACCCGCAAATCGGCGGCGCCGTGCTGGTGCTCGACGAAATGCAGGGCGGCGGCCAGGCCATGCTGCGCGAAATCGGCGCAGCCGTGGACCGTTTCAAGGCCAGTGGCAAGAAGGTGGTGGCCTGGGGCTCCAGCTATAACCAGCGCCAGTACCAGGTCGCCATCCATGCCGATGAAGTCTACCTGCACCCGATGGGCGCGGTGTTCCTCGATGGTTTCGGCAAGTACCGCAATTACTACCGCGATGCGCTGGACAAGGTGGGCGTGACCGTCAACCTGATGAAGGTCGGCACCTACAAGAGCTTTGCCGAGCCGTTCATCGCCAACGGCCCTTCGCCGGCAGCGGCGGAAGCCGATGCCTTCCTGTACAACGACCTGTGGGCGCGCTACACCGCCCAGGTGGAGCAGTTGCGCAAGATGCCGGAAGGTTCGCTGATGAAGGCGATCGACAACCTGCCGGCCCTGGTGGCCGAGGCCAAGGGTCACCTGGCGCAGGTGGCGCTGAACGCCAAGCTGGTTGACGGCCTGAAAACCAAGGATGAACTGCGCGTGATGATGACCAAGCGCGGCGTCGACGATCCGGCTGCCAAGTCCTTCCGCCAGGTCAGCTATCACGATTACCTGGCGCGCGTCTTCCCCAAACTGACCGGCGATGCGATTGGCGTGGTGATGGCGGTCGGTGAAATCAGCGACGGCGATGCGCCGGCCGGCCAGATTGGCGGCGCTTCGACGGCTCGCCTGGTGCGCATGGCGCGCGAAGACAGCTCGATCAAGGCGGTGGTGCTGCGCGTTGATTCGCCTGGCGGCAGCGCGTTCGGTTCGGAGCTGATCCGCCGCGAGCTGGAGCTGACGCGCGCGGCCGGCAAGCCGGTGGTGGTTTCGATGGGCAATGTAGCAGCTTCCGGTGGCTACTGGATTTCCATGGCGTCGGACGAGGTGATTGCCGATCCGGCCACCATCACCGGTTCGATCGGCGTGTTTGCGCTGTTCCCGACCGTGGACAAGGTGATCGACAAGCTGGGTATCCATACCGCGGGCCAGACCACCACCTGGCTGGGCGATGCGGGCAACCCGCTGCGCCCGATGGATCCGCGCTTCGGCCAATTGATCCAGGGTGCGATTGGCCATACCTACGAGGAATTCACTTCCAAGGCCGCCAAGGCGCGCAATACCACGGTCGACAAGATCGACGCCGTGGGCCAGGGCCGCGTGTGGACCGGTGCGCAGGCGCAGGAGCGCGGCCTGGTCGACACGCTGGGCGGCTACCAGGATGCCCTGAAGGCTGCGGCGCGCCGCGCCAAGCTGGCTGGCGAGCCGCGCGTGGTGTACATCGAGCGTGAGATGTCCCGCTTTGACAAGGTGCTGGAGTTCTTCGGCGCTTCGAGTGCGAAAGCTGCTGCCGCCAAGGCCTTTGGCGAGCAGGCGCGCACGTCGCTGCTGCCAGCCGGCGTGCCGGCAGGCGTGGCCAGCGAAGTGGTGCAGGACCTGGGCTGGCTGAACGAGATGACTGCCCAGCGCAAGCCGTTCATGGCGCTGACCCATTGCCTCTGCAGTTCGCCCGACTAGTTTGTAGCAGCTTTGTAAGCAGTTATTACACGAATCAAGCCGCCAGCCAGTCTGGCGGCTTTTCTTTTGGGGCTCCGGGGCGCTCGAATTGTTTCTGATGTTTCTTGCCTAACGTATTCGGGCCAAGGCGCTGTGCTAGAGTCAATTCGAACACTACCCAAAAGAAGAAAGGGTCGCCCTATGGAGACTCCAACATCATCCAATGCCCCGTTGAAACCTCGCGCCAGCAAGCGGGCGCGCTGGATCGGGGGAGTCGCCGCCTTGGCCGGAATGCTGGCCCTGGGCGGCATGGCCTGGTACCTGACCCACCGCGGCCCTGCTGAGGGCAGGCCGGGTGGTCCGGGTACCCAGGCCGCTGCCGGCCCGGGCGGCCCAGGCAGCCTTGGTGGCGGCGCCCGGGGCGGGCGCAGCGGGCGCGGTCCGGCGGCCACGGTCGGCGTGGCGACTGCGGAAAAAGCCGACCTTCCCGTCACCCTGGATGCGCTGGGCACGGTCACCGCCGCCGCGACGACGACGGTGCGGCCGCAAGTCTCCGGCATCCTGCAGAAAGTCCTCTTCAAGGAAGGCCAGATGGTGAGGGCCGGCCAGGTGCTGGCCCAGATCGATCCGCGCCAGTTCGAGCTACAGCTGATGCAGGCCACCGGCCAGCGCGAGCGCGATGAGGCGCAGCTTGAGAATGCACGTCTGACGCTTGAACGCTATCGCACCTTGCTGTCACAGGATTCCATTGCGCGGCAGGATGTCGATACACAGGCTGCGCTGGTCAAGCAGCTCCAGGGCACGGTCACCACCGACCGCGCCAGTGAGGGCACGGCGCGACTGAACCTTGGCTATACCAAAGTTGTTGCACCAATCAGCGGGCGGGTGGGCTTGCGGGTGGTCGATATCGGGAACCTGGTTGGCGCCAATGATGCGGCGGGGATTGCAGTGATCACGCAGCTGGCGCCGATCGACGTGGAGTTTGCTGTTCCGCAGGACCGGGTGTCCGAGCTGGCGCCGCGCGCTGGTGAGGCGGCCGGTGGCCGCATGGTGGCGCTGGCGTATGACCGCACGCGCAGCACGGTACTGGAAAAGGGTGAGTTTTTCGCGCTGGACAACCAGGTCGATACGCAGACCGGTACGGTGATGGCCAAGGCGCGCTTCGCCAACGCCGGTTCGTCCTTGTTCCCCAGCCAGTTCGTGAACGTGCGGCTCGAGCTGCGCACGATCAAGGATGCGGTGGTGGTGCCGGTGACGGCGTTGCGCCACGGTTCGTCCGGCGATTATGTGTATGTGCTGCAGGATGGGCAGACTGCCTCGCTGCGGCCGGTCAAGCGCGGCATTGCCACCGTGGACAAGGTGCAGATCGAGAGCGGCCTGGAGGCGGGCGAGCAGGTGATTACAGAAGGCGCGGACCGTATCAAGGATGGGGCGCGCGTAACCTTGCCGTCGCAGCGGCCGGGGGCGGACGGCGAGCATTCCGGGCGTTCGCGCCGTGAAGGGCGGGCAGGGAGAAATCGTGGTGATGGGGCGGCCGATGGCACAGCTTCGGCTCCGGCGGCGGGCGGTGGGACGGCGGGTGAGGGGAGCGGCAGATGGCGCCGGCATCGCGACGATGCGGCTGCCAATGCGTCGGCGCCAGACTCAGCGCAGCCGGGAGGCACGCAGTGGGATGGCCGGCGCGGCGACGGCGATGTGCGCAGCGGGGCAGCAGGAGGCCTCCAGGGCCTTGGGGGCGCGGGCGATGGGGGGGACCCGGCGGGCAAGGCAGCGCATGGGCGGCGGACGCGGGATGGCGGGACCGGCACCCGTGGCCCGGATGACGCGAGTGGCACTGCGCGGGGCGAGGGCCGGGCGGCGGACGGCGTGACGCGATGAGTCCCTCTGCGCCATTCATCCAGCGGCCGGTGGCAACGGCGCTGTTCATGCTGGCCATCGTGCTGGCTGGCCTGCTTGGCTATCGTTTCCTGCCGCTGTCGGCACTGCCGCAAGTCGACTTCCCGACCATCCAGGTGCGCACGCTGTACCCCGGCGCCAGCCCGGAAGTAATGGGCCGCACGGTCACGGCACCGCTGGAACGCCAGTTCGGGCAGATGTCCGGCCTGCAGCGCATGAGCTCCACCAGCGCCGCCGGCGTGTCCATCATCACCTTGCAATTCAGCCTGGGCCAGACGCTGGACGTGGCCGAGCAGGAAGTGCAGGCGGCCATCAACGCCGGCGGTTCGCTGCTGCCGACCGACCTGCCTGCGCCGCCGGTGTATGCCAAGGTCAACCCGGCCGATGCACCGGTGCTGACGCTGGCCATCACTTCCAGAACGATGCCGCTGACTGAGGTGCAGAACATCGTCAACACAAGGCTGGCGCTGAAAATCAGCCAGGTCAACGGGGTCGGCCTGGTCACCCTGGGCGGCGGCCAGCGCCCCGCTGTGCGCATCCAGGCCGACACGCAGGCCTTGGCCAGTTACGGCCTTGGCCTGGACACGCTGCGCAGCGCCATCACCGCCGCCAACGCCAACAGCGCCAAGGGCAGCTTTGACGGCCCCGCGCGCGCCTTCACCATCAACGCCAACGACCAGTTGCTGGCAGCCGACGACTACCGCCAACTGATCGTCTCTTACCGCAACGGCGCGCCGGTCAGGCTGCAGGACGTGGCCCGCGTGGTCGACAGCGCCGAGAACGTCAAGCTCGGCGCCTGGGCCGGCCTGACGCCAGCCATCATCCTCGACGTGCAACGCCAGCCCGGTGCCAACGTGATTGCCACGGTCGACGCGATCAAGGAACGCCTGCCGGAACTGCAAGCCAGCCTGCCCGGCGCCATCGACGTGGCGGTCCTGAGCGACCGTACGCACGGCATCCGCGCCTCCGTTCTGCACGTGGAAATGGAACTACTGCTGGCTGTGGTGCTGGTGGTGCTGGTGATCTTCGCCTTCCTGCGCAGCCCGCGCGCCACGGTGATCGCCAGCCTGGCGGTACCGATCTCGCTGGTCGGCACCTTCGGCGTGATGTACCTGCTTGGCTACAGCCTGAATAACCTGAGCCTGATGGCGCTGACCATCGCCACCGGTTTCGTGGTGGACGATGCCATCGTCATGATCGAGAACATCGCGCGCCACATCGAAGAAGGCGAGAGCCCGATGAATGCCGCCCTCAAAGGCGCGCAGCAGATCGGCTTCACCATCATCTCCCTGACCGTGTCGCTGATTGCCGTGCTGATCCCGCTGCTGTTCATGGGCGACGTCGTGGGCCGCCTGTTCCGCGAATTCGCGGTCACACTGGCGATTACCATCCTGATCTCCGCCGTGGTGTCGCTGACGCTGGTGCCGATGATGTCCGGCCGCTGGCTGGCCGGGCACAAGGAGCACGAGGCAACCCTGTTCGACCGCCTGGTCAAGCGCTATGACGGCAGCCTGCAATGGGTGCTGGAGCGGCAGGGCCTGACCCTGCTGGTGGCCCTGGGCACGCTGCTGCTGACGGTGCTGCTCTACCTGTGGATTCCCAAGGGCCTGTTCCCGACCCAGGATACCGGCCAGCTGCAAGCGCGCATCGAAGCTGCGCAGACCGTGTCATACGAACGCATGGCGCAACTGCAGCAGCAAGCCGCGCGCGCGATACTGGACGACCCGGCCGTGGCCTCGCTCAGTTCCGTGGTCGGCGTCGACGCCGGCAACAACACCATGCTGCACACCGGCAGCATGCTGGTCAACCTGAAGCCCGACCGCGACAAGCTGCAAGTTGTCATGGATCGCCTGCGCAACCGCGTGGCGCAGGTGGCCGGCGTCAAGCTGTACCTGCAACCGACGCAAGACCTGACCATCGACGCCGAAAGCGGCCCGACCCAGTATCGTGTTTCGCTGGAGGGCGCCGATAATGCCACCGTGTCCGAATGGGCTACCAGGCTTTCCGAGCGCATGGCAAGCAAGGCGCGTTTGCGCAACGTGGTGTCGGATGTGGGCGCCACCGGGGCCGGCGCTTACGTCAGCATCGACCGCGACACCGCCTCGCGCCTGTCGATCACTGCCGCCGCCGTGGACGACGCGCTGTACAGCGCCTTCGGCCAGCGCATAGTCTCCACCATCTTCACCGAGACCAACCAATACCGCGTGATCCTGGAAGCGGACCAGGACCGCATGGATACGCCGGAAGCGCTGGGCAACCTGCAACTGCGCACCGGCAGCGGCAAGCCCACGCCGCTATCGGCGATCGCCAGCGTACAGGAACGCCCCGCGCCGCTGCAGGTGACGCACGTTGCGCAGTACCCGGCCACCACCATCGGCTTTGACGCCGCGCCGGGCGTGGCGCTGGGCCAGGCGGTCGATGCAATCCGCGACGCGGCAAAGGAAGTCGGCCTGCCGCAGTCGGTCAGCCTGACCTTCCTGGGTGCGGCGGGCGCCTACCAGGCGTCGCTGAGCAACCAGCTCTGGCTGATCCTGGCGGCTGTCGTGTGTGTGTACATTGTGCTGGGCGTGCTGTACGAAAGCTATATCCACCCGCTGACCATCCTGTCAACGCTGCCTTCGGCCGGTGTCGGCGCCTTGCTGGCGCTGATGCTGACAGGGCAGGAACTGGGCGTGATCGGCATCATCGGCATCATCCTGCTGATCGGCATCGTCAAGAAAAACGCCATCATGATGATCGACTTCGCCATCGAGGCGGAGCGCGAGCAGGGCATGGCGCCGCGCGAGGCGATCCACCAGGCCGCGCTGCTGCGGTTGCGGCCCATCCTGATGACCACCATGGCGGCGCTGTTTGCGGCCATCCCCCTGATGTTTGGCTGGGGCGAGGGCGCCGAGTTGCGCCGGCCGCTTGGCCTGTCGATCTTCGGCGGCCTGATAGTCAGCCAGTTGCTGACGCTGTACACCACGCCGGTGATCTATCTGGCCTTTGACCGCCTTGCGCAACGTCGTCGCCGGGGCCGCGAGGAGCCAGCATGAACCTGTCCGAGCCCTTCGTCCGCCGTCCGATCGCCACGGTGCTGCTGACGATCGGGCTGGCACTGGCCGGCATCGCGGCCTTTTTCGTGTTGCCGGTGTCGCCGCTGCCGCAGGTCGATTACCCCTCGATCTCGGTCAGCGCCAGCCTGCCCGGCGCCAGCCCGGACACCATGGCGAGCAGCGTGGCCACGCCGCTGGAACGGCGCCTGGCGGTGATCGCGGGCGTGAACGAAGTGACTTCCTCGTCCGGCAGCGGCTCGACGCGCGTCAACCTGCAATTCGAATTGAACCGCAAGATCGATGCCGCAGCGCGCGAGGTGCAGGCGGCCATCAATGCCTCGCGCGCCGATTTGCCGGCCACGCTGCGCAGCAACCCGACCTACCGCAAGGCCAATCCGTCCGACGCGCCGGTAATCATCCTGGCGCTGACATCGGCCACCCGCAGCCCGGGCCAGGTGTATGAGTCGGTGTCGAATATCGTGCAGCAGAAGCTGGCGCAGGTGAAGGGCGTCGGCGATGTCGAAATCGGCGGCGGCTCGCTGCCGGCAGTGCGAGTCGAGTTGCTGCCGTTTGCGCTGAACCGCTATGGCGTATCGTCGGAAGACGTGCGGGCAGCAATCCAGGCCACCAATGCCAACCGGCCAAAAGGGGCGATCGAGGTGGAAGGGCGGCGCCTGCAAATCTATTCGGCGGCGTCGACGGCCAGCGGCGGGCGCAGCGCGGCCGATTATCGCGACCTGGTGGTGGCGTGGCGCGATGGAGCGGCGATCCGGCTCGATGACGTGGCGGAGGTGACGGACGGGGCGGAAAACCGCAACACCCTGGGCTTGTTCAATGGCGAGCCGGCGGTCATCGTGCTGGTGACGCGCCAGCCTGGCGCCAATGTGATCGAGACGGTGGATGCGGTGCGCGCCTTGCTGCCGCAGTTGCAGGCGCAGTTGCCGCAAGACGTGAAGCTGCAAGTGGCGTCCGACAGCACGAATTCGATCCGCTCCTCGCTGCTGGAAATCGAATTCACGCTGCTCATATCGATTGTGCTGGTGGTGCTGGTGGTGAGCGCCTTCCTGCGCAGCGCGCGCGCCACGGTGATCCCGGCCATTGCGACCGTGGTGTCGCTGCTGGGCACCTTCGGCGTGATGTACCTGCTGGGCTTCAGCCTGAACAACCTGAGCCTGATGGCGCTGACGGTGGCCACCGGGTTCGTGGTCGACGATGCCATCGTGGTGCTGGAGAACACGGCGCGCCACATGGAGCAGGGCATGGAGCGCTTTGCGGCTGCGCTGCAGGGGGCCAGGGAAGTCGGCTTTACGGTGCTGTCGATCAGCGTGTCGCTGGTGGCAGTGTTCATTCCGCTGCTGTTCATGGGCGGGCAGGTGGGGCGCCTGTTCCGCGAGTTCGCGGTCACCCTGTCGGCGGCGGTGATGATCTCGCTGGTGATTTCGCTGACCACCACGCCAATGTTGTGCGCGTGGCTGCTGCGGCCGGGCGCCGGGCACAAGCCGCAGGGACGTGTGTCGCGCTGGTTCGAACGAGGCTTCAGCGTCATCTTGCGCATGTATGAGAAGTCGCTGGACTGGGCGCTGTCCAGTGCCTGGCTGGTGATGCTGGTCCTGCTGTTTGTGGTGGGGCTGAATGTCTACCTGTATGCGGCGGCGCCCAAGGGCTTCTTCCCGCAGCAGGATACTGGGCAGATCAACGGCGGCATTCGCGCGGACCAGAGCATTTCCTTCCAGGCCATGCAGGGCAAGCTGCGGCAACTGGTGAACATCATCCGCGACGATCCGGCGGTGGCGACCGTGGTTGGCTTTACCGGCGGATCGCGGGCTGGCGGCGGTTTCATGTTCGTCAGCCTGAAACCGGTGGCGGAGCGCGATGTGACGGGGCAGCAGGTGATCGCGCGCTTGCGGCCCAAGCTGGCGCGGGTGACCGGCGCGTCGCTGTTCCTGAATACCGTGCAGGACTTGCGCATGGGCGGGCGGCAGAGCAATTCCACCTACCAGTACACGCTGAAAAGCGATAACAGGGCCGATTTGAAGCGCTGGGCCTCGCGCCTGGCCGATGAAATGAAGCGCCAGAAGGCGCTGGTGGACGTGGATACAGACCAGGCGGACAACGGCGTCGAGACTTTCGTGGCGGCGGACAAGGACATGGTGTCGCGCATGGGGCTGTCCATGAAGGATGTCGACAACGCGCTGTATAACGCATTTGGGCAGCGCCAGGTGGCAACGATCTACGATGAGCTGAACCAGTACAAGGTGGTGATGGAGGTGGCGCCGGAATATGCGCGCAGCCCCGAAGCGCTGGCCGATGTCTACGTGGGGCGGCGCGCAGCCGCGGGCACTAGCGCTGCGGGTGCCAGCGCGGGCGGCTCGGTGGTTGGTGCAGGGATGCGCGATCCTTCCGGCGGCGCCGCCCTGAGCACGCAGCCCGATGCGATGGTGCCGCTGGCGGCACTGGCCACGTTTGCGGAGCGAGCCACGCCGGCCTCGGTCAACCACCAGGACGGCGAGCTGGCGACGACGATCTCCTTCAACCTGGCCGACGGCGCCAGCCTGGGCGAGGCGCAGCAAGCGGTGAAAGACGCGGAAAACGCCATCGGCATGCCGAACAACGTGCGTGGCAGCTTCCAGGGCACCGCGCGCACGGCGCAGGAAACCAACCAGCAACAGCCGCTCCTGATTGCCGCCGCCCTGGTGGTGATCTACATCGTGCTCGGCATGCTGTACGAAAGCCTGGTGCATCCGATCACCGTGCTGTCCACGCTGCCGTCGGCCGGCGTGGGTGCGGTGCTGGCGCTGCTGATGTTCCGCATGGAGTTCTCGCTGATCGCCCTGATCGGCGTCTTCCTGCTGATCGGCATCGTGAAGAAGAACGCCATCCTGATCATCGACTTCGCGCTGGAAGCGGAACGCACGCGCGGCCTGGACTCGCGCAGCGCCGTGCGGGAAGCCTGCCTGCTGCGCTTCCGCCCGATCCTGATGACCACTATGGCGGCGGCATTGGGTGCGCTGCCGCTGGCGATCGGCTTTGGCGAAGGCTCGGAGCTGCGCCAGCCGCTGGGCATCGCCATCATCGGCGGCCTGGTTGCCAGCCAGTTGCTCACTTTACTGACCACGCCCGTGGTCTACCTGCTGCTCGACAAGATGCGCCTGCGTGGCGCAAAGGCCACATCATGAAAAAAATTCTCGGCGCGTTCACCCTGGCACTGGCCGGCTGCGCCACCGGCCCGGCGTACAAGGTGCCGTCAGCGCCGCTGTCGGCCGAATTCAAGGAAGCGCAAGGCTGGCAGCCCGCTGCACCGGCCGATCTGCTGGAAAAAGGACCGTGGTGGGAACTGCTTGGCGATGCCACGCTGAACGAACTGGCCCGGCAGGTGGAAGTGAACAACCAAAATGTGGCGGCGGCCGAGGCGCGCTACGCCCAGGCGCGCGCCGCCGTGGCCGAGCAGCGCGCTTCGCTGTTCCCAGTGGTCACGCTGGACGCCAGCGCCAACCGCAGTGGCGGAGGCGGGGATAGCCGCACGGGGAACCAGTACCGCGTGAACATCGGCGCCAGCTGGGAACCCGACGTGTGGGGCCGGCTGCGTGCGGGCGTCAGCGGGGCGCAGGCCAGCGCCCAGGCCAGCGCGGCTGACCTGGCGGCCGCGCGGCTGGCGGCGCAAGGCGAACTGGCCGTTAACTACATCGGCCTGCGCCTGGCCGATGCCCAGTTGGCGCTGCTGGGCGAAACGGTGGAAGGCTACCAGCGCGTGCTGCAGATCACCCAGAACCGCGTGAATGCCGGCGTTGCGCCCAGTTCCGACCTGCTGCAAGCCCAGACCCAGCTCGCCAACGCCAGCGCCGAGCGCCTTAGCGCGCAGCGCCAGCGCGCCCAGCTCGAACACGCCATCGCCATCCTGCTCGGCAAGGCGCCAGCCGATTTCACGCTGGCCCCGGCACCGTGGACGCTGCAGGTGCCGGAGATTCCGGCAGGCCTGCCATCGACCCTGCTGGAGCGGCGGCCTGACATCGCCGCCGCCGAACGCCGGGTGGCGGCCGCCAACGCGCAGATCGGCATCGCCCGCAGCGCCTACTTCCCCAGCCTGAGCCTGGGCGGCAGCTACGGCGTGGCGGGCAGCCAGCTTGGCGGCTTGTTCAATGCCTCGAATACCCTGTGGTCGCTCGGCCTGTCGGCCGCGCAGGCGGTATTCAACGCCGGTGCCACCGGCGCGCGCGTCGACCAGGCCAGTGCCGCGCGCGATGCTGCCGTGGCGAGTTACCGCCAGTCGGTCCTGAACGCACTGGCCGACGTGGAAGACCAGCTGGCGGCCAGCAAAGTGCTGGCGCAGCAGCAGGCGCTGCGCGAGACGTCGGCGGCTGCAGCCGGCCAGGTCGAGCAGCAAATGCTGAACCGTTACCGGGCCGGCCAGGTCGGCTACACGGACGTCGTAACGGCCCAGGTAACGGCGCTGAACGCGCGCCGTGCGCTGCTGCAGGCGCAGGCTGATCGCCAGTCGACGGCGGTGGCGCTGGTGCAGGCGCTGGGCGGCGGCTGGAAGGGCAGATAACCGACAGGCGGTTTGCCATTTCCTGGCGGCACTGGCATGATGCTGGGATGACTAACCCCTTGGTTTCATCTGATTCGGATTCCGGCGAGGCATTGCGGCACCGCCAGGCGGTGCAGATTGTCGGCATGGGCGCGTCGGCCGGCGGGCTCGATGCGATTTCCGAGTTCCTTGCCTCCATGCCCTCGCGCACGGGGATGGCGTTCATCGTCCTGCAGCACCAGGACCCGTCGCGCCGCGGCCTGTTGCCGGAACTGCTGCGCCGTATCACCACCATGGAAGTATGCGAAATCGCCGAATCGACCGAGGTGCGGCCGGACTATGTCTATGTGGCGCCGCCCAATTTCGACCTGGCTTTTTCCAACGAAAAGCTGATGGCGGTGGAAACCTCGGAAACCCATGGCCGCTACCCGATCGACTCCTTCTTCCGCACCCTGGCTGCTGAAAAAGGGCAGGCCGCCGCCGGCGTGGTGTTTTCCGGCATGGGCACCGACGGCACGGCCGGCCTGCGCGCAATCCAGGAAGCGGGCGGGGTGACGCTGGCGCAGGAACCCAATTCGGCCAAATTCGATTCCATGCCGCGCAGCGCGATTGCGGCCGGCGTGGCCGATTTCGTCGCGCCGCCGGGCGCCATGCCGATGTGGCTGTGCCAGGTGCGCTCGGTGCCGCATGGCGGCGCCCACGGCGCGGCACGCGCGCGGCGCCAGGCCTTGCGTGAACTGATGTCGCTGCTGCAGCGGCACACCGGCAACAACTTCACCGAATACAAGATGAGCACCGTGCTGCGCCGCATCGAGCGCCGCATGAAGCTGCACCAGCTCGATTCGATGGAAGCCTACGTGGCCTACCTGCGCGACAATGCCGGCGAGGTGCAGCTGCTGTTCCGCGAGATGCTGATCGGTGTGACCAGCTTCTTCCGCGACCCGACGGTGTGGGAGCACCTGTGCCACGAGACCATCCCGGCGCTGCTGGAGGCCCATCCGGAAGGCGCCGCCTTCAAGGCCTGGGTGCCGGCCTGTTCCACCGGCGAAGAAGCCTATACCCTGGCCATGGTGTTCGATGAGGCGGTGACGCGTGCCAACGCCAGCGAAGCGGGAAAATACTCGCTGCAGATCTTTGCCACCGACCTGCACGGCGACGCCATCGACAAGGCGCGCCAGGGCCTGTTCTCGCGCGGGGTGGAAGACACCGTGTCGCATGAGCGCTTGCTGCGCTATTTCATCGCCGACGGTGCCGGCTACCGGATCCGCAAGGAGCTGCGCAATATGATCATCTTTGCGCAGCAGAACATCATTTCCGACCCGCCGTTCACCAAACTCGATATTCTTAGCTGCCGCAATCTGCTAATCTATTTCAACCCAAAATTGCAGGAACAGTTGATACCACTGTTCCACTATGCCTTGAAACCGGAAGGCTTGCTGGTGTTGGGCAGCGCGGATACGCCAGGCAGCTACAACGAGTTGTTTACGCCGGTTCCGGGGTGCGGGCGCATTTACCGCCGCCTGGACGCCAGCACGCAGCGCGTGGCGAACTATTTCCCGACCAAGATCGCGAAAGCCGCGCAACCAAGTTCCATCGAAGTTACGACCATGACCATGAACGGCAATATCCAGACACAAGTAGAACACCTGCTGCTCAAAGCCCATACGCCGGCAGCAGTCATGATCAATAGCGACGGCGACATCCTCTACATCCACGGCCGCACGGGCACCTTCCTGGAGCCGGCTGCAGGCCGCGCCAACTGGAATATCCACGCCATGGCGCGCGACGGCCTGCGCTACGAGCTGGCGGACCTGATCGAGCGCGCCAGCCGCAGCGAAGCCACCGAATCGGTGCGCGAGCTGCTGTTCAAGGACGGCGCCTCATCGCTGCTGGTGGACATGACGGCCGAAGTGGTGCGCGAAGACAGCCACTCCGGCCACAACCTGCTGGTGACGTTCAACGCCACGCCGATGCCGGCCCGCAAGCGCGGCAGCCGCGGCGCCGATCCGCGCCCGCAGGAGCTGGAACAGCAGCTGACCATGGCGCGCCTGGAATTGCAGGCGGTGCGCGAAGAGATGCAAACCTCGCGCGAAGAACTGAAGGCGGCCAACGAGGAACTGCAATCGACCAACGAGGAACTGCAGTCGACCAACGAGGAACTGACCACCTCGAAGGAGGAAATGCAGTCCTTGAACGAAGAGCTGTACACGGTCAACGCTGAACTGCAGTCCAAGGTGGACGACCTGTCGCTGGTCAACAGCGACATGAAGAACCTGCTGAACAGCACCGATATCGCGGTCATCTTCCTCGACAGCCAGATGAACATCCGGCGCTACACCAACCAGGCCACCCAGTTGTACAAGCTGATTGCCACCGACCTGAATCGTCCGCTGAGCGATATCGCCAACGACCTGGTCTACCCTGACATGGGCGAGGATGCGGCCGAAGTGCTGCGCTCCCTGGTGTTCTGCGAGCGCCAGATCCCGACCCGCGACGGCCGCTGGTTCATGGTGCGCATCATGCCTTACCGCACCGTGAACAACGTGATCGACGGCCTCGTGCTAACCTTTGTCAACGTGACCGAACTTAAACTGCTGGAAGCACGACTGACGCCCGAAGGAGGCAGCACCAAATGAGCCGTTCAGACGCCCTGCGCCAATGGCATGAGCTGCAAGTCAGCCAGCTGGAACTTGAAGTCCAGAGTGCCGCCCTGGCGGAGCTCGAGCGTCAGAAACGGGAGGTGGAGCAGGGCCTGCTGCGCTATGCGGGCTTGTTCGACCAGGCGCCGGTGTGCTACCTGGCGCTGGCGCGCGATGGCATGATCGCCGGCGCCAACCGCGCCGCCGCGGCGCTGTTTTCCATTCCATTGCACGATTTGCCTGGCCAGCCGGTGGAGCGCTTCCTGGCGCCGGCCTGCCAGGCCGGCTTGCGCCAGCTTTTGGCCGGCTTGCGCGTCGACGGCGCCAGCGCTGCCATGGAAGCGCAGCTGTTTGATGGCATCGGCGGCGGGCGGGTACGCATCGAGGCCAACCTCGATCACGCCGGCGAGGCGATCCGCATGGTGGTGAGCGATATCCGCTCGCCGGAACAGAACGATATGGCCCTGCGCCGCGCGTTTGCTGTGCTGGACAACTTGGGCGAGGGCGTGGCGGTGGCCGATGCCAATGGCGCCATCGTGGCCGTCAACCCGGCCTTTTCCGCCATCAGCGGCTATAACGAAGCGCAAGCGATCGGCAGCGACCTGTCCGTGCTGTGCGGGCAGGAGGCCGCCTTGTCGGCACTGGTCGGCGGCAACTGGCAGGGCGAAATTTCCGGCAAGCGCCCGGACGGTGGCGACTACCAGGCGACGCTCTCGCTGCGCACCCTGGCCGGGCCGGATGGCGGCGTGGCAGGCGTGGTGGCAGTGCTGTCCGACATCAGCCGCCGCAAGCACGCCGAATCGGCCCTGCAGGACCTGCACCGCAACCTCGAAACGCGGGTGGTGCAGCGTACCGCCGAGCTGCTGCACGCCAACGGCCAGTTGCGCCAGTTGTCGGCCCATATGGCGGCGGTCAAGGAAGAGGAGCGCAAGCGCATCGCGCGCGAAATCCACGATGAACTGGGGCAGAACCTGCTGGCCCTGAAGCTCGATATCGCACAGTTGAACGAACGCATGGCCGGGCGCCAGACGCGCTTTGCGCGGCGCGTGGCGGCGGCGCTGGATAATATCGATGCCACGCTGCGCAGTGTGCGCGGCATCATGAACGAATTGCGCCCCTCGGTGCTGGACCTGGGCCTGGCCGCGGCGCTGGAATGGCTGGTGAACGACTTCCGCCACCGCAGCAGCCTGCATTACGAGCTGGCGCTGCCTGGCGAGGCGGTGCTGGCGGCCATCGACAGCGAAACCAGCCTGGTGCTGTTCCGCATCGTGCAGGAAGCGCTGGTCAATGTGCTGCGCCACTCGCGCGCCACCCAGGTAGCGGTGCGGCTCTCGGTGGAAGAGAACGTGGCCCTGCTGGAAGTGGAGGACAATGGCATCGGCATCGCCCCGACTTGCCGCGAGCGGCCTGGCTCCTTTGGCCTGATCGGCATGCAGGAGCGGGCAGACGCCTTGCACGGCAGCTTCATCCTGAATGACTACGAACCCGGCGCGGGATGCTGCGTGACGGTGCGCCTGCCGCTGTAAAAAAGTCGAGCCCTGAGGCCCCGGAACGCATATACTGCCGGTGCTTTTATACGTTCAGGGGACTGTTTTGACTAAAAAACTCGCACTTTCGGCAGCACTGCTACTCGCTTTTGCTCCCGCCATGGCCGACGAAGGCCAGTGGCAGCCACACCAACTGCCACAGCTGAAGGCAGAACTGAAGCGCATCGGCATCACCATCCCGGCCGAACGCCTGGCTGACCTGTCCAAGCATCCGATGAGCGCTATCGTGTCGCTCGACGGCTGCTCCGCATCGTTCGTGTCCCCTGAGGGCCTGGTGGTCACCAACCACCACTGCGCCTACGGCGCCATCCAGCGCAATTCGACCGCTGAAAAGAATTACATCAGCAACGGCTTCCTGGCCAAGACCCGCGCCGAAGAACTGCCGGGCGGCCCGACCACCCGCGTCTATGTAACCGACAAGGTGGAAAATGTGACCGACCGTGTAAACGGCGGCCTGGACAAGCTGGCCGGCAAGGACCGCCATGCCGAAGTCAAAAAGCGCATCAAGGCCCTGATTGCCGAATGCGAAAGCGACAAGAATTACCGCTGCTCGGTGCCGGCTTTCCATCGCGGCGCCGAGTACTACCGCATCCGCCAGATGATGATCAAGGACGTGCGCCTGGTGTACGCGCCGCCAGAATCGATCGGCAACTACGGCGGCGACATCGACAACTACGAGTGGCCGCGCCACACCGGCGACTACTCCTTCCTGCGCGCCTACGTGGGCAAGGACGGCAAACCGGCCGATCCATCGCCGGACAATGTACCGTACAAATCGAAGGACTTCCTGGTGGTTTCCGCCGAAGGCCTGAAAAACGGCGATCCTATCCTGCTGGCCGGCTACCCTGGCCGCACCAGCCGCTACAAGCTGCCGGTGGAGATCCGCTATGCGCGCGACCTGAGCTACCCGCTGATGGTGGCCGACTACCAGGCCGACCTCGATGCGATCGCTGCCGCCACCAAAGGCAAGGAAAACGATGTGGTGCGCTACGCCAGCGTGGTCAAGTCGATCAACAACCGCATGAAAAAAACCCAGGGCCTGCTGGACGGCTTTGCGCGCAAGGACATCGCAGCCATCAAGGATAAGCAGGACGCGGAATTCCGCACCTGGTACGGCAAGCAGCCGAATTCGTCGAAAGCCATGCTGGCCGAACTGGATGCCGCCATCGCTGCCGACATGGACCTGAGCGATGATGAATTCGCCTACGGCGTGGCCACCTACAGCGATCTGCTGAAATCGGCGCGCACCCTGTACCGCCTGGCGCTGGAAAAGCAGAAGGCCGATGCCGACCGCGAGCCGGGCTACCAGGAGCGTGACCTGGCCAATATCAAGGCGCGCCTGAGCCGCCTGGAACAGTCGCTGGTGCCAGCGGTCGACCAGGCCCGCTACGTCGCTGGCCTGCAGCGCTATGTCAAGCTGCCGACCAAGGCGCATCCGCAGTGGCTGGACAACCTGACCCCGGCCCTGGCCGACGTGCCTGGCATGTACCAGAAGACCGGCCTGGCCGACACTGCAACCCGCCTGGCCTGGATGGACAAGGCGCCTGCCGATTTCGAGCAGTCGACCGACCCGTTCATCAAGCTGGCCGTGCGCATGCATGGCGTGGCGATGACGCTGGAAGAGAACCGCAAGGAAGTCGACGGCAACCTGGAGAAGATCATCCCGCAGTACATGGCTGCGGTGATCGCGTGGAAGAAGTCGCAGGGCAAGCCGGTCTACCCTGACGCCAACTCCACCCTGCGCGTGACCTACGGCACCGTGTCGTCTTATCCGGGCCGTGACGGCATCACCAAAGGGCCGTTCACCACCGTGGAAGGCATCCTGGAGAAGCACACCGGCAAGGAGCCGTTCGACGCACCGCAAGCGCTGATCGATGCGGTCAAGGCCAAGCGCTACGGCCAGTTCAAGGATCCTGTGCTGGGCACCGTGCCGGTCGATTTCCTGTCCTCGGCTGACACCACCGGCGGCAACTCCGGTTCCGCGATCATGAACAAGCGCGGCGAACTGATTGGCCTGAACTTCGACTCCACCTACGAGTCGATCACCAAGGACTGGTACTTCGACCGCGACATCACGCGCGCCATCCACCTGGACGTGCGCTACATGCTGTGGGTAATGAAGGAGGTTGACCATGCGGACAACCTGCTGAAGGAAATGACGATCAAGTATCCGCAGAAGTAAGCAGGCAAAAAAAGAGGGGCTCGCCATGAGCCCCTTTTCGTTTTGGGGCAAATCTCTTAAACGCTCTTAAACGCTCTTAAACGCTCTTAAACGCTCTTATTTTCTCTTGTTCGCTCTTGTTTACTCTTAAATTGCCGTGCTTTGTTACGCGACGCCATCGCCTGTTTCCATTCTTCAAGATCTGGACAAATTTAAGAGCAAAAAAGTTCAAATAAGAGGTTTTAAGAGTGAATAAGAGCGAATAAGAGTTTCCCCTGGAATCGCGACACCATATATACCGCCCCCGCGCGCCTTCGCATGATGGCAAGCTCAAGGTTTGGCCGGGGCGGCTGCTCGTGGCATAATCCCGGGTCACCCAAACGCAATCCCATGAACGAAACCATTTCCCTGTTCGGCCTCGCCACCACCACTCCCCTGGAGCTGGTGTCGTTCGTGCTGTCCGTGCTGACCGTGTGGCTGAACATCCGCCAGAATCACTGGGCCTGGCTGTTCGCGATCGTCTCGTCGGCGACTTATGGCGTGGTGTTCTTCGGCGCCAAGCTGTATGGCGACATGGCGCTGCAGGGTGTTTTCATGACGGTCTCGTTCTGGGGCTGGTACCAATGGCTGCACGGGAATCACGGCCAGCAACTGGGCGTCTCGACGCTGAACGCGCGCGGGCGCGTGATTTCGGGCGTGGCATGGCTGATAGGTTTCGGCATCCTGGCCTGGTTCCTGCGCCGCTTCACCGACACCGACGTGCCGAATGCAGACGCCTTCCTGACTGCCGGCAGCCTGGTGGGGCAAGCCCTCCTGTCGCGCAAGAAAATCGAAAACTGGCACGTCTGGGTCATCGTCGACGTGCTGTACGTCGCGCTGTACATCCACAAAGGCCTGATGCTGACGGCCGTCCTGTACGGCATGTTCGTAGCGATGGCAATTGCCGGCCTGCTGGCCTGGCAGGGCAGCAGCGAGCCGGAAGAAGCAGTCGTCTGGAAATGAAGCAGCCATACCGCGTCGCCATCATTGGCGCCGCATCCTCCGGCAAGACCACGCTGGCGCAAGCGCTGGCAGAGCGCTATGGCGCCATCTGGGTGCCTGAATACCTGCGCGAATTCTGCGACACGCGCCAAAGCGTGCCTGTATCAACGGACCAGTTCCACATCGCCAGCACCCAGGTAGCGCGGGAAGACGCGCTGGCCGCGCAGGGCGGCCGCTTCCTGTTTTGCGATACCACGCCGTTGATGACGGCGGTCTATAGCATCCACTACTTCGGCGGCATCGATGAACAGCTCGAAAGCCTCGCATCGTCGCGCAATTACGACATAACCCTGGTCTGCAAGCCGGAATTCGCATGGATACCCGACGGCCTTCATCACGAAGAACAGGATGTCAGCGGTATTATTGACTCGATCCTGCTCAACGAGCTGGCCCGGCGCGGTGTGCCTTACACGCGCATCGCGGGCGAACTCGAAGAGCGCCTGAAGCAAGTAGGCCAACTCCTGGGAGACTGAAGCATGAAAAAACTGCTCGCGCTGGCCGCCATGCTTCCACTGGCGGCGTTTGCCGAGACGGGTTATTACATGGTCACCGTCTACGACGTGGAAGGCCAGGCTTCAATCGACTACAAGTACTGGAACGCCCACTACAAAAACTCACGCAACACGGCCAGCCCGGAAATCGGGATCGGCTACGGTGTGACCTCACGCTGGTACACCGAACTGAGCACGCAATGGTTCCAGCGCGATGGCCGCCAAACGCGCAACACGGGCATCGAATGGCAAAACGACTTCCTGCTGACACAAGGACAGTACGACTTGGACGTGGCGCTGCACACGCTGGTGGAGCGCGCCAGGCGGCGCGACAGCGGCTATGAAGTGGAGTTCGGCCCAGTGCTGCAGACGCAAGTCTGGCGCACGCAGTTGAACTTCAACCTGTTCTTCCAGCGCGAGATGGGCAACGGGGAGCACAACGAAACCGAGCTGGCCTACCAATGGCAGGTCAAGCAGCGCTGGAAGCGCTGGTTCTCGCCGGGCTTGCAAGGCTTTGGCGAAGTAGGGAAGTGGAACGACTGGCTGCCGTCGAAAAAGCAATCGCACCGTGCGGGGCCGGCCTTCTTCGGCGAAGCAGGCCGCATCAAATACGAAGCAGCCTACCTGTTTGGCAAAAACTCAGGACGCGCAGCCAATTCCTTCAGCATGCGCGCCCAGTACATCTTTTAGAAGTCCACCTGAGCCGACAGCTGGAACGTGCGCGGCGAGCCTGGGAACAGGTAGCCGCCCAGTTCCGGCGTCACGTCACGCCAGTAGAACTTGTCGAAGGCATTCTTCACCTGCGCACGCAGGGTCACCGCCGAAGCGCCGACGCGGGTAGCATAAGAGCCGCCCAGGTTCACCACATGGTACGACGGCACCATGGTTTTGTTCTCCTGGTCGAACGCCTTGCGGCCGGCAAACTGCCAGTTGGCGTTCAGCTTCAGGCCTGGCACTTCGGTCACGGCATAATCAGCCCAAACGGTCGACTTGAAGCTAGGCACATTGGTCACGCGCTTGCCATCCATGCTTGCCAGGCCAGTGTCTTCCTGGGTGGCGTGGATCGTTGCCATCGAAGCGCCCAGCAACAGCTCGCGGGTCACTTTGCCCTGCGCACTGAACTCCAGGCCGCGGTGGCGTTCCAGGCCGCTGCGCACGAAGGTATTGGAAGCGTTGGTGAACTCCAGGCCCTGGTCGATCTGGTACAGCGCGGTCGACAGCGTAATGCCATTGATTTCAGCCTTGGCGCCCAGTTCCACCTGCTTTGACTTGCCAGGTGCCAGCGCATGGTTCTCGTTCTCAGTCTGGAACGGCGCCACGCCGCCATACTGCAGGCCCTGTGCGTAATTCGCGTAGTAGGACAGCTTGGAGGTCGGGCTGAACACCAGTGCCACATTCGGCAGCCAGAAATTCTCGCGCACCGGCGCGATCAGGCTCACATCATTGCCGCGCAGGGACGCAAAGCGCACGCCTGCATGCAGTGCCAGCTGGTCGGTCAGGCCAATGATGTCCTGCACGAAGGCGGAGCGCTCGTTATTGTTGCGGCGCTCGGAAACCGCGCCGACGTCCTTGGTCGACATCGACACCACGACCGGGTGGTAGATGTTGCTGACGCCAGCGAGGTCGTACACGTAATCGCCCCAGCTTTCATGGTTGCTGAAGAACGACAGGCCGGCAGCCAGTTCATGGCGCATCGAGCCGGTCGCAAAGCGGCCATTCAGCAGTGCCTTGGCAGACAAGGGCTTCTTCTTTTCACCCAGGCTGCGGTAGTCGTACACGTCGTAATCGCCGTTAGTGCAGAAGCCTGGCCACAGCAATTCGTTGCCGCAGCCGTAAGGGAAGGCGGTGTAGTCATCGCGCTTGAAGTGGTGCTGGTTGGCGCTCAGGGTCGCCTTCCACTCAGGCGAAAGCTGGTACTGGAAGTTGATGCCGATATTGCTGGACTCAGTTTCCACCGGCTTGGCCCAAGGCTGGTCGTTGAGGAAGGTGTCAGCATCAACCACCGGCAGGCTGGTGCCGCCGATCAGCTGGAAGCCGGGCGCCGACTTCTGCGACTTCTTCTGGTAGTCGGCGTCGATTTGCAGCAGCGCCTGTGGGCTGATGCGGAAGTCGAACGCGCCGGACACGAAGCTGCGGTGGCCATCGGCGCCCTTGATGATGGAGCGCATGCGCTCACCCGCAGCATTGATGCGGTAGCCAAAGCGCTTGTCCTCGAAGCGGCCGCCCAGGTCGACGGTGCCCAGCACGGAGCCGCGCTCACCTACGGAAAATACCGCGGAGCGCAGGGTGTTGTCGGTTGGGCGCTTGGTCACATAATTGACCACGCCGCCAGGCGCCGCAACGCCAGCTTGCAGGCCCGCCAGGCCGCGCAGCACTTCGATGCTTTCCTTGTTTTCCAGCGGGATCTGGGTGTCGCCGGAAATCGGATGGCCATCCTTGCGGTAGGAGTTGGCGTTATTCAGCTTGAAGCCGCGGATCGAGAACTGCTCGGCATAGCCGACCGCGTTGTAAGCGTCGCCGATGCTGGCGTCGAACTTGACGGCATCGGTGGTGCTGAAGATGCCCAGTTCCTGCATCTGTTCGCGCGTCACCACGCTGACCGAAGCAGGGGTCTGCAGCAAGGGCTGCTCGCTGAAACCGGCCACGGATGCGCGCTCGGCGGCCACACGATTGGCGGTGATGACCACTTCGGTCATTTTCTGTTCCTGCGCGAAGGCGGCAGGGGCGAAGGCGGAAGCGACGGCCAGTGCGGCCAGGGTGAGGCGAGTGGTATTCATGTATGTGCTCTTGCTGTACGTTTTATGCGCCAGCGAGAGAGCACGGAGGGGGGAGAGCAAGGCCCGGAACTCCAGGCCTTCAACCATCTACGCTTTCCTTCGCTGGCATTATCCAGATCAGGTTCGGAGGGTATTTCTCACCCCGCGCACATGCGCGAGGACCCCTAGCGAGGCGGTATTGTACTACAGGCTCAGTTGCAGCGCCTTGCGCACGTCGGCAGGCGTGATGTCGCGGCGTTCGCCCAAGCCCGTCAGGCCGGCCGCTTCCATGGCTGCGACAGTGGCATCGATCGCTTCCGCACCGAGGCCGTAGCCGGACAAACGGGTCGGCACGCCCATCTGCTCGAAGAAGGCGCGCGTGTTGCCGATGGCCGCATCAATGCGCTCATCTTCGGTGCCTTTGCCTGCGTGCAGGCCCCACACGCGCTCTGCATACTGCAGCAGCTTGCCGCGCTTGGCCTCGCGGCGAATCTGCAGCACGCCCGGCAGCACAATCGCCAGCGTCTGCGCGTGGTCCAGGCCAAACAGTGCGGTCAGCTCGTGGCCGATGCCGTGGGTCGCCCAGTCCTGCGGCACGCCGACGCCGATCAGGCCATTCAGCGCCATGGTGGCGGTCCACATGATATTGGCGCGCACTTCCACATCGTCCGGGCGTGCCAACACTTGCGGGCCCAGCTCCAGCAAGGTGTGCAGCAAGCCTTCGGCAAAGCGGTCCTGTACCGGCGCGTTGGCCGGGTAGGTCAGGTATTGCTCGGTAGTGTGGACGAACGCGTCGACCACGCCATTGCCGACCTGGCGCAGCGGCAGGGTCAGCGTCTTGGCCGGGTCCAGCACCGAGAAGCGCGGATACACGTGCGGGCTCATGAAGGCACGTTTTTCCTGCGTCTCGGCGCGGCTGATCACGCTGGCGCTGTTCATTTCCGATCCGGTGGCCGGCAGCGTCAGCACGGCGCCGAACGGCAGCGCAGCCTTCACCACTTTGCCGCCGATCTTCAGGATGTCCCAGGCATCGCCGTCATACACTGCCGCTGCGGCAACGAATTTTGTTCCGTCGACAACGGAACCGCCGCCCACCGCCAGCAGGAAATCGATCTTCTCGCGCTGCACTAGCTCGACCGCCTTCATCAGCGTTTCATAGCGCGGGTTCGGCTCGATGCCGGCAAACTCCAGCGCTGGATGCTCCAGGCCGGCCAGCGCCGCACGCACCTCGTCATACGTACCATTGGCTTTGATGCTGCCGCCGCCATAAAGCATCAGCACGCGTGCATTGGAAGGAATATGTTTTGCCAAGGAGGCAATTTGACCCACGCCGAAGATCACGCGGGTTGGATTATGGAATTCAAAGTTATGCATAGTGCCGGGCATTATCGCGCAAATCCCGCCCATCCGTGCGACACCCCGCCAAACGCCTTGCTACACTTGAGAAATCCGCGCCGCAGGCTGACAATGCGTGTACCCGCATGCCTAAGGAGAGTGAGATGACACAGGAACACGTGGTCGAGCCGCGCGACTATTTGAATGCCCAGGTGCTGGACATGCACCGGGCGTTAACGTCGTTGAGCGAGAAGATCGAGATGCTGGATTTGCAAAACCAGCGCATCGAAACGTGCACCGACCCCGAGCTGAAGCTGGTCATGGCCAGCCATCGCGATTCCACGCGCAAGCAGATCGCAATGCTGCTGGAATGGGTGCGCCGGCGCGACCCGAAAATGGACAAGGAAATGAAGGAAGCGCTGTTCAAGGCGGGACCGATCGCCGCGCAGTACCACTACGAGTAATGTCCTGGTATCGCGCTGCAAACAGAAAGGAAGTCGATGAAGTTGCAGCCGTACCGGGAGGGCAGCTGGTTTGCCATCCCGCTTAGAAATGGCGGCTACGCCACCGGACTGGTGGCCCGCCTGTCACCGCAAGGAAAGGTCATGCTGGCCTACCTGTTCGGGCCGACTCACTGGACGTTGCCAACCCTGGCGGACGTGCAGGCGTTGACGGCGAACGATGCGCTGAAGGTGATCCGCACCGGCGACATTGCGGTGGCCAATGGGCGCTGGCCCGTGATCGGCAACACCATCGGTTTCGAGCGCAGCGATTGGCCGGTGCCGATGTTTATCCGCCGCGCCGACGCCTTGAAGCGCGCCTGGCAGGCGACGTACGGCGACGATCCGGCCAAGCCCGAACGTGAAGTGTCCGTGCCATACGACACGGAAGGGTTGGAGAGCGATTCGCTGTTTGGCTACGGCTCGGCGGAACTGCTCATGACCAAATTGCTGGAGTAGGGAGGATCCCTATGTACACGGGCGGCTGTTTTTGCGGCGCAGTGCAATACGAAGCAGACGCGCCGATATTGAATTGCACCTGGTGCCATTGTTCGATGTGCCGCCGCCTGTCCGGCGCGCCCAGCGTTGCCTGGTTCAGCGTGCCGCGTGCCCAGTTCCGCTACGTGCGCGGCAAGCCCGCCACCTACCATTCCAGCCCCGGCGTCACGCGCGAATTCTGCAGCGTGTGCGCCACCCACCTCACGTTTGCTGACGACAGCACGCCCGGCGAAATTGACGTCACCACTTGCAGCCTGGACGACCCCGAAGCGCTGCCGCCGCAAGACCACACTTTTTCCGAAAACCGGCTGCACTGGGAACCCATCTGCGACGACCTCCCGCGCTACCGCCGCACCCGCCGCGACGGCGCCCTCGAAAGCGCCTGAACGCGCGCAAAAAATCCCTGCATCAAACCCCGTTGTTGTCCGCACCGCAGACAGGGTCTGACCCTGCGGGTCTGACCCAGATTTACCGGGTTAATCGGCGAGATAGACCTGCGTATATCTTGCATGGATTTCAACTAGGACATTTTGTCTCAACGATTGGGCATTGCTTTCAAGTAGTATGTCGCCATAAACAGTGTCAAGTAACAGCCCGGAAATACTCAAAATGATGGATTGGATCCCTTTAGTCTTGGTTACGTTCAAGTTCCTCGTGCTCGGCACGGGCATGTATTTCGCCATCAAGTGGCATTATGACCAAGGGAAGAAGCAGGCGGACAGGGAGAAGGAGAAGCGCGCTGTGTTGCGCGCGAGCGGCATGGTGAGCGCAGTCTTTGTGCTATCGCTGCTTGGGCTGGGGATCGTCACCTTCGCCTTCAGCAAGATGCTTGGTCTGGACTTGACCTTCCCATGATGGCAAAGCAGGTGGGCAGGCAATTCAGGGATACTCGTCGTGATCGTATTTCGTGCAATCGATGACGGTTTCTGTGACATTTCGGCACTTGGGCCGTAAGTTCACAAGGTCAGGGTTAGCATTGATAAACCTGGAAACCGATGGAATGCTTAATGTCGTGGCCCCATAGCATCCGTTCTCGCCCCACTTTGCACACGTGTACGTGACCGACACAGACAGGTCGGAAACCTTATGCTCGTACGATGTCACGATTGACATAAACTCGTTGCCTGCAACCCAGTTGGTGGTTCTTGCAATCACCCCGCCTTCAAGGTTTTTTACAATGACCTCGGTTGAATGCGGGATCAACGCAAATCGTTGGTTGCGTACACTCTTGGGAAAGCGCAAGTCAATCGACGAACTCGCATCATCTCTCTGGATCTTATATTTGAAACCAAGCGCTTTCATCTCCGCTCTCGTGGGTTCCTTATATTCGGGCGGCACGGATGCAAATGCACGCAATGAAGTGATGAGCAAGAACGCAAAAAGCAAGAAACACTTGTGCCACTCGTTCATACCGATCCGTTCACAATCGATTCTGTCGTTCAACGCGGTTTGCTCGCGCACTGTTCTTGTCTCCATTAACTACAGGCAGCAGCTCGCGTCAGCAGCAACTGGCGCTCCTGTTCGTTCTGCGTCAGCGCCGCGGCGCGCTCGAATTCGAAGCGCGCTTCGGGCAGGCGGTTAAGCTTGAACAGGAAGTCGCCACGCACGCTTGGCAGCAGGTGATACTGCTTGAGCGCCGGCTCATCGACCAACTGGTCGACCAGTTCCAGGCCGACAGCCGGCCCATACGCCATGGCCAACGCCACCGCGCGATTCAACTCCACCACCGGCGACGGCGCGCGCGTCGCCAGCGCCAGGTACAAGTCGGCAATCTGCTGCCAGTCCGTGTCCTCCGGCCTGCGCGCGCGGGCGTGGCAGGAGGCGATGGCTGCCTGCAGCACATAAGGCCCCGGCACGCGGTCCAGGGCTTGCGCGCGTTGCAAGGCCGCGAGCCCGCGCCGGATCAGCATCTGGTCCCAGCGCGTGCGATCCTGGTCGAGCAGCAGCACCGGTTTGCCTTGCGCGTCGGTGCGCGCGCGTGAGCGCGAGGACTGGATTTCCATCAGCGCCACCAGGCCATGCACCTCCGGTTCGCCCGGCACCAGCTCGGCCAGGATACGCCCCAGCCGCAGCGCCTCGTTGCACAGGGCAGGGCGCATCAGGTCGGCTCCCGCGCTGGCGGAATAGCCCTCGTTGTAGACCAGGTAAATCACCTGCAGTACGGCGGCCAGTCGCTCTTCCAGCTCCGCACCGCGCGGCACTTCGAACGGCACCTTGGCATCGCCCAGCGTGCGCTTGGCACGCACAATGCGCTGCGCCACCGTCGATTCGGAGGCAAGGAAGGCGCGCGCGATTTCGTCGGTCGTCAGGCCGCCCAGCAGGCGCAGGGTCAGCGCCACGCGCGCTTCCATGGTCAGTACCGGGTGGCAGGAAATGAAGATCAGGCGCAGCAGGTCGTCGCCGATATTGTCATCGAGCTCGCGCTCCAGGTCCGGCGCGGCATCCTGCAGCAGGCCTTCGATCTCGTAAGTGAGCTCCGGCTCTTTTTCGTGCACCAGCTTCTGGTGGCGCAGGTAGTCGAGGGCCTTGTTCTTTGCCGCCTGCATCAGCCACGCGGCCGGGCGGTCGGGCGTGCCGTTCTCAGGCCAGGTTTCCAGGGCGCTGACCAGTGCATCCTGTGCCATTTCCTCCGCCAGCGCGACGTCGCGCAGCATGCGTGTCAGGACCGCGATGATCTTCGCTTCTTCAATGCGCCAGACAGCGTCGATGGCGCGGTGGATGCTGTTGTCGTTCATGCAGCTACTTTACCATCAAGGCGGTGGCCGCGTGATAAACTCGGCAACTTTTCCAATAATGAATCGGGTCGATGAAAAAGAACGTAGCGACAATCCGTGATGTGGCCGCCGCCGCGGGGGTATCCACCGCCACGGTTTCCAAGTTCGTCAACGGCGCGCAGCGCTTCTCGCCCACAGTCGAAGCACGCCTGGCCAGCGTCATCGCGGAACTGGGCTACCGTTCCAACCCGATGGCGCAATCGATGATTACCGGCCGCACCAAGGCCGTCGGCCTGTCAGTGCTGGACATCACCAACCCGCACTATGCCAGCGTGGTGAAAGGCGCCAACCGCGTGGCCCAGGCCCACGGCTACACCTTGCTGCTGGTGGACACCGAAGAAACCCCCGAGCGTGAGCGGCAGCTGCTTGAAGCCCTCAGCCGGCGCGTGGACGGCATGATCGTCTACTCGCGCACCCCGGAAGAGGAGCTGGGCTGGCTGCTGGCGCTGGACCGCCCCTCGGTATTTTTCGGCCGGCCCGATGTCATCAAGCTGCCCTCCGTGGCCAGCGACGACCAGCTTGGCGCCTTCATGGTCACGCGCCACCTGCTGGCGCAAGGCCACAAGCGGGTCGGCTACATGGGCTTTGCCAATTCCAAGCGCAATCCCGAGCGCATGGCCGGGGTGCGTGAAGCGCTTGCCTCCCAGGGCCTGGAGTTGAGCGTATTCGAAGCCGAAACGCCCACGTCGACAGCTGGAGAGAAGCTCTGCTCTTCGATCGTGCTGGGCCGGCCGGCACCCGATGCGCTGGTCTGCTTTAACGACCTGCTGGCGCTGGGATTCATGAAAGCCGCGCAAACGCTGGGCTTCCGCGTCCCGGGCGATATTTCGGTGGTCGGCTTCGACAATATCCAGTTCGGCAGTTTCGCTTCGCCCGCCCTCACCAGCGTGGACTTGAACAGCGAGCAAATGGGTGCGGCGGCGATGGAGAAACTCCTGGCCTCCATCGAAGGCCAGGAAGTCGAGCCGCTCACGGTCATCAGCGCGCAGCTGATGCTGCGCGCCTCCACCACAGCGCGGCCTTAAATCGCGACCTTGCGCAGTTCGACTTCCATATCGCCCGGGTTAGGGTAGGGGTAGGACTTGACCCAGGCGATAACGTCATCGCGCGACGCCGCGTCCACCGCCCAATAGCCGGCGATCAGTTCCTTCACCTCGGCGAAAGGCCCGTCGGTGATGAATGGTTTGCCGCCGGTGAACTTGACGCGCGCGCCGCGTGCGGTGGACTTCAAGCCTTCGCCCGACAGCGCAACACCGGCCGCAATGCCGGCATTGTTGGCGCGGTTCATGATGTCGATCACCACCGCTGGCGGCTCGAAATCCTGCTCCGCCACGGCATCGGAGCGCAGCAGGATGGCCCAGGCGGTGTGCTTGGGCGGCACGCCGGTGTCGAAGCCGACGCAGCCGCCGGGGCAGCCGGCTTCGCGCACTTCGACCACCGCGCTGCCTTCGGCATCGGCAGACGGCCAGCGCGCCGCCAGTTCGCTGGCGGCGCGGCGGTTTTCTGCCTCGATGAAGGTGAAGCCGGCCACGCTCACGTCTTCGAACGGGCCTTCTTCGTACAGCCACTGGCCTTCGCGGCGGCGCATGCGCAGGCCGCCGTCGGCACTGGAGCGCAGCCACTTGGCACCCGGTACGGCCTGCACCAGTTCAGCGGATGGGAAGTTGTCCGATTCCGACGTGGCGTCGGCCTTCCGAATAACCATGTACTGCATCAAAGTCTCCTTTAGACGGGCGCTGCGATCTTGCTGGCGATGCGCGCTTCCTGTTCACGCAATTCAGGCGTGAACTCGGCGCCGAAATCCTCGGCCTCGAAGACCTGCCGGATTTCGATATCTGAGTCGCTTTCCATCGGATTGGGGCAGCGCTTGACCCATTCGATGGCTTCAGCCAGCGACTTTACCTGAATCAGCCAGAAGCCGGCAATCAGCTCCTTTGTTTCCGGGAACGGGCCATCGATCACGGTGCGCTTGCTGCCCGAGAAATGCACGCGGGCGCCGCGTGAACTTGGGTGCAAGCCTTCGCCGGCCAGCAGCACGCCGGCATTCACCAGTTCTTCGTTGAACTTGCCCATGGCTTCGAGCAGTTCGGTCTTGGGCATCTTGCCGGCTTCGGAATCCGGGGTGGCTTTTACGATGAGCATGAATCGCATATTGTCGGTCTCCTTAGGCTTTGCACTCAGGCATTTTGCTCATCATTTCTTTCATCCCTTCCTGCATTTGCTCGGGAGTCAGGTCGCGCTTGTGGGTGGCGATCGACCAGCTATGGCCGAACGGGTCGATCAGCACGCCGTAACGGTCACCCCAGAACATGTCTTCCGGCGGCATCTTGGCGGTGCCGCCGGCGTCGATGGCGCGCTTGTAGGCGGCGTCGACGTCTTCCACGTAGAGGTGCAGGGTGACGGGCGTGCCTTTGTAGTGCTTCGGGCCGAAGCAGCCACCCTCCGGGAAGTCGTCGACCAGCATGATGTGCGAATCGCCGATGCTGATCTGTGCGTGCATGATCTTGCCGCCCGGCCCAGGCATGCGGGAATTCTCAACCGCGTTGAAAGCCTTCTTGTAGTAATCGATAGCGGCGGCCGCGCCTTCGCAAACCAGGTGAGGGGTCACAGTGCGCATGCCTTCTGGAATCGCTTTGACAGTCATGGTCATTCTCCATTCATTGTTGAGGAAAGAGGACGCTTTTTGCGGCCTCCATATTCCCACGACGAACGGGGATGCGCCAGATCGACACGATTACAAAAGATTTTTTTGAGCCAGCCATTCCCGGTTGAACAGGCGGGTGGCGTAGGTGGCGCCGCGGTCGCACAGCAGGGTGACGATGGTGTGGCCGGGGCCCATCTGATTTGCAAGCTCCACCGCGGCGGCGACGTTGATGCCGCTGGAGCCGCCGACGTACAGGCCTTCCTCGCGCAGCAGGCGGTAGACCATCTGCACGCAAGCCTTGTCGTCGATGCGCAGGGCGTCGTCGATCGGCGTGCCTTGCAGGTTGGCGGTGACGCGGCTGTTGCCGATGCCTTCGGAGATGGAGCTGCCTTCGCTCTTCAGTTCGCCGTGCCTGACCCAGTGGAAGAGGGCGCTGCCGTAGGGATCGGCCAGCACGATCCTTACGCCCGGTTTTTGCTCCTTCAGGTAGCGGGCCGCGCCGGCCAGCGTACCGCCAGTGCCGGTGGCGCAGGTGAAGGCGTCGACCCGGCCTTGCGTGTCGCGCCAGATTTCGGGGCCGGTTTGCTCGTAATGGGCCTGTCGGTTGGCGAGGTTGTCGAACTGCTGGGCCCATATGGCGTTGGGCAACTCTTGCGCCAGGCGGCCGGCGACTTTCTGGTAGTTGTTGTCGTCGGCGTAGGGGACGGCTTTGACCGGGCGCACTTCGGCGCCCAGCGTGCGCAGGATCGCGAATTTTTCTTCGGATTGCGTTTCGGGGATGACGATCACGCATTGGTAGCCGCGGGCGGCGCACAAGTGGGCCAGGCCGATGCCGGTATTGCCGGCGGTGCCCTCGACCACGGTGCCGCCAGGCTGCAGGCGGCCGGAGCGTTCGGCGTCGAGGATGATGGCGAGGGCGGCGCGGTCTTTGACTGAGCCGCCGGGGTTCATGAACTCTGCTTTGGCCAAGATTTCGCAGCCGGTCTCGGCCGAGAGGCGGGCGAGACGGATCAGGGGCGTGTGGCCGATGGTGTCGGCGAAGCCTTGGCGGATGGTCATGGCTTCAATTTAGTACAAACCCGGTAAACCTGGATCTGACCCGCAGGGTCAGACCCTGTCTGTGCTTCTGCCTGTAGTTGGGTTGGAAGTCCTTGACTTTCGTAAAAGATCAAAGGCGCACAACCCAACCCTGGCGGCTGAACAGTCAGGGTCTGACCCTTGGGTCAGACCCTGGTATACCGGGTTTAAAGCGCCCGCAAAGTAATAGTGAACTTCAGCCCCCCACCTTCACGATTGGAAACCTCCAGCTCCGCCTCATGCCGCGACAGCACCCGGTCCACAATCGCCAGCCCCAGCCCAGCTCCATTCGCCTGTCCCCGCGCCGTATCCAGCCGCGTAAACGGCTTGAGCAACTGCGCAATCTGCCCCTCCGGCACGCCCACGCCATGGTCCTGCACTTCAACGATCACTCGCTTGGCCGTATGCATCCCGCGCACAGTGCACTTGATATCAATCTCGGTCACATCCGCCCCCGGCGTCTTGCCATAGCGCCGCGCATTCTCCACCAGGTTGGCAATCACCCGCTTCAGGTCAGTCGCATTGCCCAGCACATGCGCATGTTCGGGCAGCTCAGCCGTAACCTTCACATCCGCATGCCGTCCAGCCTCATGCGCACAATCGGACAGCAGCGCCACCATATCCACATTGATGAAGCTGGACGCCTCGGTGGGCTTGGCGTAATCAAGGAACTGCGCAATGATCGCATCCATCTGCGCAATATCGGACTGCATGCCTTCGCGCGCCTCCTGCGACAGGTTGGCCATTTCCACCTCGAGCTGCATGCGCGCCAGCGGCGTGCGCAAGTCGTGCGAAATACCCGCCAGGATCACCGCGCGGTCGGACTCGACCTGCTGCAAGTCGTCCACCATCTGGTTGAAGCTGCGGTTGGCCTGGCGCACTTCCTGCGGTCCGACTTCCGGCAGCGGCTCCGGATGGCGGCCCTGGGCGATCTCGCGTGCCGCCGCAGTCAGGCGCTTCAGCGGCAGGTTGATCAGGCTGGAAATCAGGGCCGCACCCAGCAGCGACACTACCGCCACCACACCGGCCCAGCCCAGCCATTCAACCGGGCCCTGCAGGCGTTCGCGCTCCAGCATCAGCCAGTAACGGTCATCGGCAATCTTGAAGCTGACCCAGTAACCGGGCACGCCATTCACTTCCGAAGAGAAACGGGTGTCGGCGCCCAGCTTGGCGCGCACCAGGGTCTGGATGTCGGCCATCAGCCCCGAGCTTGGCGGCGGTGCGACCTCGTCGTCGTCCTCCATGGTGAACACGCGGATGCCTTCGTTCGAGACCAGTTCGAACAGCAGTTCGCGCCGCAAGTCGGTCGCCGAGTGGGTGAGGGCGGCGCGGGTAATGGTCACCACGGACACCACCTGGGCGGCAGTCTGTTGCGCCAGTGGTTCGCGCTGGACGTAGTTGACCATGCCGAACCAGGCCGACATGGAGAGCGTGGTCAGCACGCTCAGCAAGAGGAAGGTGCGCCAGAACAGGCCGCTGGTCAGCGACGCCGGGCGCGGCAGGCGGAATTTCATCGACAGCCCAGAATCAGCGTGGCTGGCCCTCAGGGATGAAGACATAGCCCAGGCCCCACACCGTCTGGATGTACAGCGGGCTCGACGGGTCCGGCTCGATCAGCTTGCGCAGGCGGGAAATCTGCACGTCCAGGCTGCGGTCGAACACTTCGTACTCGCGGCCGCGCGCCAGTTCCATCAGCTTCTCGCGCGACAGCGGCTGGCGCGCATGGCGCGCAAACACTTTCAGCACCGAGAATTCGCCGGTCGTCAGCGGCACGGTTTCGCCATTCTTTTTCAGCGTGCGCGTGCCCAGGTCCAGCACGAACTGGCCGAATTCGAAAGTTTGCGGGTGCTCGGAAGGCGCGCCCGGGATTTCATCGGGCTGCTTGCGGCGCAGCACGGCGCCGATGCGGGCCACCAGCTCGCGCGGGTTGAATGGCTTCGGAAGGTAATCGTCCGCGCCCATTTCCAGGCCGACGATGCGGTCCACGTCTTCGCCCTTGGCAGTCAGCATGATGATCGGGGTCTGGTCGCCGGCGCCGCGCAGGCGGCGGCAGATCGACAGGCCGTCTTCGCCGGGCAGCATCAGGTCCAGCACCAGCAGGTCATAACGCTCGCGCAGCCACAGCTTGTTCATCGCAGTGGCGTTTTCGGCGGTGACGACGTTGAAGCCTTGCTCGGTCAGGTAGCGGCGCAGCAGGTCGCGCAGGCGGACGTCGTCGTCCACCACCATGATCTTGGCCTGGTGGCCTTGCTGGCCGCCGGTCGCGGCTGGAGGAGTAGTGGTGGTATTCATAAGGAGTGTTGATCTTGTTGAATTGTCAGATGCATGTCGCTATGGTAACGTCATATTGATTCCCGGTGCCATACCGGTGAAAACTCATTACAAATTCTTACAAACTTTACCGGGTCGCTCTTACTATAGGAAGTTGGAGCGCATACACTGCGGGCATGGATACGGCAAGTACGACGAGGACGGCGATGAAACTTGGTGCGAAAACAGGATTGGGCAAAGCGGCTTTGGCGCTGTGCGCCGGCCTGTGCTGCACCTTGATGGCCAGCGCGCAAGCGCAGTCGGACCGCCAGAATCGCCAGCCGGAACGCCGCGAAGCGCCGCGCGATTTCCGCGACAATCGCTGGAACGATGCCCGCGAAGCGCGCTATCCACGCCAGTATGAAGGACGCATGGAAGATGCGCCGCGCATGGTGGACGACCGGGACAACGCAGATTCGCGCCGCATGGGTGGCCGCATGACCCCCGACGAACGCCGCGACCTGCGCCGCCAGATCAATGAAGCGGGCCAGCAAGTGTACTCCCTGCCGCGCAAGCGGTGACTTTTGTGACGTTTACGTAACGTTAAGAAAACTTTCGGCCCTAAAAACCTCCGGAATTTGATGTTTTGCGTGTAATATTGATTGCCCGCAAGACAACGCGCCCCGGCGCGCCCAATATCAGGGCACTGGAGGAGGAGCTTTGTCCCAAATTGCACAACAGGAGAGCGCCGGCGGCTTGCCGGCCGGCGTAGTCCAGCGGCCCGACGGGGTCTACCTGGACATGCGCCTGCTCGCCCCTGAACTGACCGCTGCGGTCGATATGCTGTTCCGCAGCGGCTACGTGCTGCGTGGACTGGATTATCCGGTACTGGCGCGCGCCTTGTACGGCGTGGGGCCGGAACTGGCGCCCAATGCCGAACTGCTGGTGCGCCTCGGCGACCGGCTCGAGCCATTCCCTTCAGAGCGCAGGCCGCTGTACCGCAACGTCAAAATCCGCGACGGCGAGGCGGAATATTTCTTTGAACCGATCTACCTGCCGGCCGAGGAACTGTCGGACGGCACTTTGTTGCCGGAACGCCAGGCCCAGCTCGATTTCGACGAATTCGTCGCCGACATGTGGCTGAAGAATGTGCGCTTCGGCATCCAGGTAGCGGCGGTGCGCGCTGCGCTGGCAGCGCCCAAGGGTGAGCGGGTCGCGGCGGCGCTCGACCTGGAGCCGACTCCGGCGCAGGACGCGCGCGTGGTCGAAGTCGCATCCGAGCTGCACCGCAGCGACGCCCCGCGCCAGCGGGCCGACGGCACGGTCGACCTGACCAGCTTCCAGAACCGCTTCCCCCAGATCAAGCAGGGCGTGCGCCTGCTGCAAAAGCTGCCGGGCGTGCCGGGTGAGCCGGGCCGCAATATCGCCGGCCAGCCGATCGTGGCGCTGGCGCCGAACGATGTGGACTTCGGACGCTTTGCCGGCGAAGGCACGGTCGTTACCCGCGAAGCCGATGGCGAATTCCTGGTGGCGGCGCGCGAAGGCTTCCTGAACGTGGACCCGAAAAGCGGGCAAGTGGCGCTGAGCGACAAGATCATCAGCCGCGAAGGCGTCTCCGGCCGCACCACGGGCAACCTGGAGCTGATGGGCGCCTTCGAGGAATTCGGCGACGTGCAGGAGCTGCGCGACGTCAACGGCAGCGACATCACGGTGCATGGCGACGTGTTCGGCAACATCAATTCCAGCGGCGGCACCATCGTCCTGGGCCGCAACCTGGTGAGCGGCCGCGCCATCAATGCCAAGGGCGACATCCGCATCGAAGGCGTGGCCTCCGGCGCCACCATCCAGACCGCCAGCGGCACGGTCACCATCAGCGGCCGCGCCGAAAGCTGCGTCATCAGCGCGCCCAAGGTGGTGATCGCGGAGGCGTCCAACTGCGAAATCTTCGCCGACGAAGTGAATATGGAACTGGCCATCGGCTGCGCCGTCGCCGGCCGCAGCGTGCTGGTGGAAAGCGCAGGCCCGCGCAAGAACAGCGAGATGTTCGTCTACGTGGTGGTGAAAGATGTCGCCGGCCATGACGCCGAGCTGGAAACCCTGCAGAAACAGATGGCAGTGCATGAAGCGGAGATCGCCGCCTGGCGCGCCGAGCATGACCGCCTGAGCGCCATGGCCGAAGTGCGCAGCTACCTGACCCTGGCCGAGAAACTGCGCAAGGGCGAGATCCACCTGACGCCGGCCCAGGTGCCGAACCTGAAGAAGGTCGCAGCCGCCGTGGCGCCGCACATCAAGGCGATTGGCCAGCTGGTACAGTCGATCAAGGTGGCGGAAGACGCCATCGCCGGCGCGCGCACCCGCCGCGACGAACTGGAAGCGCTCAAGCGCGATGCCGCTGCCCGCTCCTCGGTAAGGGTCAGCATGGTCGACGGGGAAGTGCTGGTGCGCACCTTGCCGCTGGGTGAGGCGGTGGCGGCCAACTTCATGGCCGCTCCCAAGGATTACAAAGCCCTGTTGCGCGGCCCGCGGCTGGACAGCCTGGCCATCTTTGCCGGCTCCAGCGGCAGCGTGAACTGGCATGGCGCCGCCCCGGCCGAGGCGAGCGTAGCGTAGTGGGCCGATAGCCGTACAATGGCACAAGAAGACTATCCGGGAGACATGGTGCCTGCAGACGCTGCATCGGCCGCCGCGGCGGCTGGCGATCTGCCATCGTCGCTGGTCCAGCGTGCCGATGGCGTGTATTTCAAGGCGGAAGCCCAGGCGTCTATGCTGCAGGCGGCTGCCAACCAGGTATTCCTGTCCGGCGCCTGCTTCCACGGGCTTGATTACGGCGTCTTCATCCGCGCCCTGTACGGCGTCGGCCCCGACCTGCCGCAAGGGATGGCCGGCCAGCCACTGTGGCGCTTTGCCGACGATATCGTGCCATTCCCCAGCGGGCGGCGCGACTTGTACAAATCGGTGCGCATCGTTGGCGGCGAGGCGGAATACTATTTCGAACCCGTGTTCATCGAAGCCGAAGGCGAGGTGCCGGTGCAGGCCCATCTCGACTTCGGCGAATTCGTGGCCGATATGTGGACCAAGGGCATCCGCTTCGGCATCGATGCCCCGGCGGTGCGCGCGGCGATCGCCAGCGGAAAGGCGGCGCGCCTGATCGTGGCGCGCAAGCTGCCGCCTGTGCCGGGGCGTGACGCCGCCATCGTGGAAGTGTCGGAAAGCATCCACCGCTCCAATGCCCCGCGCCTGCTGGCCAATGGCCGCTTCGACCTGCACAGTTTCCAGAACCGCTTCCCGCAGGTCAAAGCCCAGGTGCGGTTGCTGCGCCGCGAGCCGCCGCAGGCGGGCACGCGCGGCTTCGAATTGTCCGGCATCGTGCTGGAACCGCCGCCGGCGCGCGACGTGGAGCTCACCACGGTGGCCGGCGAGGGCACAGTGGTGGAGCACCATGAAGGCGTCGATTACCTGGTGTCCTCGCGCGAAGGCTTCATCAATGTCGACAGCAAGAGCAAGCGCATCTCCATCGGCCCCAAGATCGTCAGCCGCGAAGGAGTCTCCGCGCGCACCACGGGCAACCTGAAGCTCGATGGCGACTACGAGGAATTCGGCGAAGTACAGGAGCAGCGCACGGTGGAAGGCGGCAATATCACCGTCCACGGCGACGTGTTCGGCCATATCGTGTCGCGTGGCGGCACGATTGCGCTGCAAAAGAACCTGATGGGCGGCAGCGCCACCAATGCCGACGGCAATATCCGCGTGGCCGGTGTAGCCTCCGGCGCACTGCTGCAAGCGAAAAAGGGCGAGGTAGTGCTGGGCAAGGCGCAGAATTGTGTGATTACCGGTTCACGCGTGATCATCACCGAGGCTTACAACTGCGAGATCATGGCCGACGAAGTGCTGGTCAAGCTGGCTGCCGGCTGTGCCATCGCCGCGCGCCGCATCGAAATCGACAGCGCCGGCCCGCGCAAGCAGGCCGAAATGCAGTTGCACGTCATGGTGCCCGATACCAGCAAGTACGACGACAAGCTGGCCGAATGCGCCGCCCGCGCCGAGAAACACGAGCAGCAGGCAGCACGCTGCAAGGAACAGATGGACGCCATCACCGCCGATCAGGAAGTACGCAACTACCTGCAACTGGCCAGCAAGGTGCGCAAACAGGAAGTCACGCTGAACCAGGAGCAACTGGTGCTGTTCCAGAAGATGGCGCTGAAAGTCGGCCCTTCACTGAAGATGGTGGCGCGACTGCAGGTCGCGATGAAAGAAGCCCAGGCCGGGCAGCAGAAAGAACAGGAGCTGGGCGAACATGTCTACCGGCAGAAGCTGATGGTAGTCGGCGGTGCACGCTGCACGGTGCGCCAGGTCGCGGGCGACATGGTGGTGCGCAAGCTCGTGTTCAATCCCGACCTCGGCCCGGCCTATCTGCTGCCGCCCAAGGAAGTCAAACTGCGCGTGCGCGCCCCGCTAGGCACGCAGCAGCCCCTGTTCGTCGGCAGCGGCGGCCAGTTCGACTGGAGCGGCAGCGCAGCTTGAAAGTCGGGGTCAGGTCTGGCAATCGGACATCCGCGCAGCGGATGTCCGATTGCCAGACCTGACCCCGACTTTCATATAGCAGCGTAGCAGGGCATGGCGCCCAGGGGCAGGTCGTGGAACAGGTTGTGTTCCGTATCGTTGATCTCGCCGTTGGCTTGCAGCATGCGGATTTTGGACAGGTAATCCCCCACCGCCAGCACGCGCGCCATCGGCGTCCGCGGCTCGCCCTTGCGCATGCTTTCCTGTTCGCGGATCGCCTGTGTGATCGAGGGAGGGAAATTCCACGCTTCTGAAATGCCGGCCGAAATCGCAAGCGATTCGCGCGCCAGGCGGGCGCGGAAGGTGGCGGAGCCCAGGTCGCCGGGCTTGGCGCCGGCGCTGTCCATCACCGGCAATGCTGTCAGCAAGCCGGAATTCATCACCAGGCCTGCCAGGAAAGCTTCAAACGGGTCGACGCCGAACTCCGGCGCCAGCATGCGGCAAGCCACAGCGCTCTTCTCGGATTGCTCCCAGATGCGCGGCGCCAGCACCTTGGTGTAATGGCCCGAATTCAGGTCGATGATGGGCCGGAAGGCGACGGTGGTGATCAACTGGCGCAAGCCTTCCTGTCCCACCACGATCACCGCGTGTTCGACGCTGTTGATGGTGGTGACTTCGCCGCTGTTCTGGATGGCGGCATTGGCCAGCCGCAGCACGGACCCCACCAGTACCAGGTCGTTGGAAATCTTGCGTGCGATGTCGGCGCCGGCGAAATTTTCACTGCGCAGGCTTTGCAGCAGCTGCGGGATCACGCCCGGCATGCGGCGCAGCATGTCGGCGGCGTTGTGGCCCGATTGGGCGGCCAGGATAAGCTCGTGCAGCACGCGGCCTTCCGGCGCGGTGGTGTCGAGCGCTTCGTCCTTGCGCTGGCCGAACAGCCAGCGCTGGAAGCTGGAGTTGACCAGGTCCTTCTGTTCGAAATCGGGGCCGCCTTCGAGGGCGGGCGAGAGTACCGGCAGCGGCGCCGGCTTGGGCGATGGCGGCGCCGGCGCGGCAGGAACCGCCGGTTGCGGCGGGCTTTCAGGTTTGGCGAGCAGTCGCTTCAGCCATTGGAACATGGATGCTTTCCCAGCAATTGTTATGAAAGCATTGTAGCCCAGGCCGCAATCTTTGAGGATGGTCAAACTGCTTGCTGTTGCGTAACGGTACGATGGAACAGCGTATCACCGGAATCAGAGGAGCATTATGGAAGCCGACCTGCGACAGTACCTGACGTTCCGCCTGGGCGGCCTTGAATACGCGCTGGACTACCGCCGCGTGCAGGAGTTGCGTCCATTGAGTGCGCTCGAACGCATTGCGTCGGGCGGAGAAATCGTTGAAGGCGTGGCGTTGTCGCGCGGCGTCATCATGCCCATCGTCGACATGCGTGTGGCGTTCGGTCCACGCCCGCCGGTGCACGATCCGCGGACTGACGTGATCATCCTGCAGCTATCAACTTGCGTGATGGGAATGGTGACCGACGGTGTCACCGACCTGGTGTCACTGCCGGTTAGCGCGGTCCACCCCCTGCCGCATGTGGGCGAGGAGGTGGATTACCTGCTGGGGATGGGGCAGCTCGGCGAGCGCCGGCTGATCATGCTGGATATCGACCGCCTGATGGCAGTGCGCGGGACGGCGCGCCAGCGTCAGGCGGCCAGCGCTTCCAGCTGCTCCTGAAGCTCGAGCCACTCGCCTTCGAGCTGCTCCAGCTCCTTGCTGCATTCGACCTGGTCGGCCAGCAGCGTTTTCAGCTTCGGCTTGTTTTCCGCTTCGTAGATGGCAGGATCGGCCAGGGCCGCATCGATCGCGGCTTTCTGCTCGCTGCGCTGGGCCATCGCGGCTTCCACCTTCTTCAGGCGGTTTTCCAAAGGCTTGCGCTGGGCTGACAGGCGCTGGCGCTGCTCGGCTTCCAGGCGCTTTTGCTCCTTGCGGTCAACCGGCGATGCGTCGGCGGTTGCCGGCTGGCCTGAGGTGGCCGGGGCCGCGCTGGATGCGGCAGCGGCTGGCTTGGCCAGCTTGGTCTGCAGCAACCAGTCCTTGTATTCATCGAGGTCGCCGTCGAACTCGCGCAGGCGGCCGTTTTCGACGATGATGAATTGCTCGGTGGTGGCGCGCAGCAGGTGGCGGTCGTGGGACACGACCAGCAGCGTGCCTTCGAACTGGGCCAGCGCATCGGTCAGTGCTTCGCGCGTTTCCAGGTCCAGGTGGTTGGTCGGTTCGTCCAGCAGCAGCAGGTTAGGGCGCTGCCACACGATCAGGGCCAGCGCCAGGCGCGCCTTTTCGCCGCCGGAGAATGGCGCGATCTTGCTGGTCACCATATCGCCCGGGAAGTTGAAGCTGCCCAGGAAGTTGCGCAGCTCCTGTTCGCGCACGGTCGGCGCCATTTTCTGCAAATGCCACAGCGGCGATTCGTCGTGGCGCAGCATCTCCACCTGGTGCTGGGCGAAGTAGCCGATCACCAGGCCTTTGCCGGTGGTGGCGGTGCCCGTCAGAGGGTCGATGTCGCCGGCGATGGTCTTGATCAGGGTCGACTTGCCGGCGCCGTTCACGCCCAGCAGGCCGATACGCTGGCCTTGCACCAGCGAGAACGTCACCCCGCGCACGATGGTCTTGTCGCCTTGTTCGGTGTGGTAACCGCAGTTGACGTCTTCCATTACCAGCAGCGGGTTCGGGGCGCTGACCGGGTCGCGGAATTCAAAGCTGAATTCGGCGGCAGCGCGCAGCGGCGCCAGTTCTTCCATTTTCGCCAACTGCTTCATGCGGGACTGCGCCTGGCGCGCCTTGGTGGCCTTGGCCTTGAAGCGGTCGATGAAGGACTGCAGGTGGGCGCGGGCACGCTGCTGCTTCTCGATGGCGGAAGCCTGCAGCACCAGCTGCGCGGCGCGCTGGCGCTCGAAGCCGGAGTAGTTGCCCGAGTAGCGTTTCAGCTTGCGGTCGTCGATATGGACGATCACGTTTACGATCTCGTCGAGGAAATCGCGGTCGTGGGAAATGATGATCAGGGTGCCGGGGTAGCGTTTCAGCCAGTCTTCCAGCCAGATGATCGCGTCCAGGTCCAGGTGGTTGGTCGGTTCGTCCAGCAGCAGCAGGTCGGAAGGGCACATCAGGGCCTGCGCCAGGTTCAGGCGCATACGCCAGCCGCCGGAGAAACTGGCCACCGGCTGCTGCATCTGCTCCAGCGAGAAGCCCAGGCCAAGCAGCAACTGCTCGGCGCGCGACTGCACGGTGTAGGCGTCGGCGTCAGCCAGCTCGGTGTGGACGTGGGCGATTTCGATGCCGTGTTCCGGCGAATCGGGCAGGGCTTCCAGGCGTGCCAGTTCGGCTTGCAGCTGGCGCAGGTGGGCATCGCCGTCGATCGCGTAGTCGATGGCGGTGCGCGGCAGGGCTGGGGTTTCCTGCGCCACATAGGCCATGCGCCAGCTTTTCGGGAAGTCGATGTCGCCCAGGTCCGGGTGCAGTTCGTTGCGCAGCATGGCGAACAGGCTGGATTTGCCCGCGCCATTGGCGCCGATCAGGCCGATCTTGTCGCCTGGGTTCAGGGTCAGGTCGGCGGATTCCAGCAGCGGCTTCAGGCCGCGCATCAGGCTGACGTTGGTGAAGCGGATCATTTTCGTTGGTCGTTTCTATAAAACCGGTAAACCAGTGTCTGACCCGCAGGGTCAGACACTGTCTGTTCCGCAGTCCGCGGCCCCGGCGCGCCGGTGTCTGACCCTGCGGGTCAGACACCGCTTTGCTGGTTTAGATTTTCAGTTGGTCAGCAGTGAGCAGGAACACCATATCGTCGCCCTGGCTGGTGGTCAGCCAGGTCAGCCCCAGCTCGCCAAAGGCCGCTTCCGCAAACTCTTTCTCGTTGCCGATTTCCACGATCAGCAAGCCGTCGTCGGTCAAACGCTCGGCCGCGCCGGCGACGATCTTGCGCACCAGGTCCATGCCATCGGCGCCGCCGTCCAGGGCGATCTGCGGCTCGTGCAGGTACTCCTTCGGCAGCTTGGCCATCGACGAGGAATTCACATACGGCGGATTGCTAATGATCAGGTCATACTTCTTGCCGGCAGGGACATTGGCGTACAAGTCCGACTGGATCAGGTTCACCCGGTCGGCGAGTTCGTACTTGTCGACGTTCTTGCGCGCCACTTCCAGCGCATCGCCGGAGATGTCCACCGCATCCACTTCCGCATCAGGGAACGCATCGGCCATCATGATCGCCAGGCAGCCGGAGCCGGTGCACAGTTCCAGGATGTTCGATACGTTGTCGGCATCGTTGACCCACGGCGCGAAATAGTTCGGGATCAGTTCCGCGATATACGAGCGCGGCACGATGGTGCGTTCATCGACGTAGAAGTTGTAGGTGCCCAGCCAGGCCTCATTGGTGATGTAGGCAGCCGGCACGCGGTCATTGGCGCGGCGCTCGATCACGGCCAGCACTTCCGCCACTTCTTCCGGCTGCAGGCGCGCATCCATGAAAGGCTCCAGGCGGTCCAGCGGCAGCGCCAGGGTGTGCAGCGTCAGGTACGCCGCTTCATCGTAAGCCTCGGCGCTGCCGTGGCCGAAGAACAGCTTGGCCTTGTTGAAACGGGTGACTGCGTGGCGAATCAGGTCGCGCGGGGTGGTGTACAGGGTGGTATCCATAATGTTCTTCTTAGCGCAGGAGGTTTTCCAGGGTGCGGCGGTAGATGTTCTTCAGCGGATCGATGAAGCGGATTTCGATGTGCTCGTCGATCTTGTGGATGCTGGCGTTCGGGGGGCCAAATTCTATCACCTGGGGGCAGATCTGGGCGATGAAGCGCCCGTCGGAAGTGCCGCCTGTGGTCGACAGTTCGGTGTCGACGCCCGTTTCATCCTTGATGGCGTGGCACAGCGCGTCGGACAGCGTGCCGCGCGGCGTCAGGAATGGCAGGCCGGACAAGGTCCAGTCCAGCTGGTACTCCAGGCCGTGCTTGTCGAGGATGGCATGCACGCGCTCGCGCAGGCTCTCGTGCGTGGAGGCGGTCGAGAAGCGGAAATTGAAGTCGATGTGCAGGTCGCCCGGGATCACGTTGTTGGCGCCCGTGCCGGCCTTGATGTTCGACATCTGCCAGGAAGTCGGCAGGTAGTACTCGTTGCCGTGGTCCCAGACTTCGGCCACCAGGTCGGCCAGCGCCGGCGCGGCCAGGTGGATCGGGTTCTTCGCCAGTTGCGGGTAGGCGATATGGCCCTGCACGCCCTTGATGGTCAGGCTGCCCGACAGCGAACCGCGGCGGCCGTTCTTGATCATGTCGCCCAGGGTCTTGTCGGAAGTCGG